>JAABUN010000039.1_pt1 | contig 276912 bp, 287 predicted proteins | sample 5559311 | NCBI WGS metagenome assembly JAABUN01 (sample SAMN10711877, study PRJNA513370) | rock metagenome | isolation source: Antarctica rocks | place: Antarctica: Victoria Land, Siegfried Peak sud | reverse complement strand
GAACCGGCGCCCACCCGAGCGACATCGGTCGACCTGTCACACCCTGGGTGCAGAATCAGCCCCGCACCGGCCAGCAGCGCCCGACGGAACCGTGGCCGGCAAGATCACGAAAGATCCGGGCTAGACGCCGACCGGGTCTCCTTCTTTCACGAGACGTTCTTTGACTTCACGTTCGCCCGACAGTGGTTGTCACGACAGCAGTCGATGGTCGACTTCCTCTGCGCGCAGGAGCAAGAACTCTTCCGGCGCGCGCAAGTGCGGCAGATCCTCGAGCTTCTCCGCGAGCGAGATCCCGATCGATTCCGAACCGAGCTTGCGGCGATCGTAGGTAGCGCGGATGTTCGCTTTCACATCAAGGAGACCGTCGTCGCGGTGTTGGCGAACGTAAGCGCCCCGACGTCCCAGGACGTCGAGCTGATCCTGCGCCTCAGCGAGAGGGAAACCACGCTCACGAAGCGGCTGTGGCAGCAGATCGCACGCCCAACTTGGTTCGGAGCCTTCCACTCCCAGGGTCACATCGAGAGGTGGCTGGACAGTGACGACGTCGTACTACGCGCGAGGAGCATCAACTGGATCGGCAACGCCGGCGCCGAGTATGGCGCCGAGGTGAGCGACCTGCTGAAGCCGCGCAAGCAGTCACCTGATTACGGGTTGTGGCTCCGGTCGGTGGCGCAGCGCGCCGAGCTACACCAGCATCGGCGGCTACTAGACCTACTGCTGGACGCGCTTCGCGCTGGCCAAATCAACCCGGCCGATCATGACGTCTGGCTGTCGGCGCACGAGCTCGCGAAGCATCAGCCGCTCTGGGCCATCGAGATGCTCCGGGCCTGCTTCGTCGAAAGTCCGTCCGCTATGGCGCTCGGGACAGACGGCAAAGTAGAACTTCTCGGCGTTCGGGAGTACGGCGCCACTCAGATGATCGAGGCGGCCTGCAAGGCAGAGCCGCGAGCCTTCGCTGAGGCGTTTGTGCCACACCTGCTCGCCGTTATGGCGGCGACGCGCTACGACCGCCACGAGGAGCATCTGTTTCGCGACCCGCACTTCAGCCTCAGGCTGCCAACCGGGCCGACGGACGACGACGTCGATGACGCGCTGTACAACTGCGCCGCGGACGCCCTCGGACAGTGGGCGCAGACGTCGCCAGAGACCATCGAGCCACTGCTGCAGCTCCTAGCCGCCAATGAACACGACGCGGCGCAGTACTTGCTTTATCGAGCCTTGATTGCTGGGGCCGCCACTTTCGCCGCGTGGGCCGCTGAGCTGATTCTCCACGGCGGCAACCGCCTGGAGGCTGGCTACCTATCTGATCCACAGTGGCTCTCACGTGAGCTCGTTGGGGCCATCGGCCCGATCGTCAGCGACGATGTGCACCTTCAGCTCGAGCAGCAGTTCCGCGATCTTCGAGCGACGTACCAATCTCCCGACCCTCACCGGAGGCTTCGGTCCCACGGCTACACCGCCTTCAAGTTCCTGTCCGCGCTCGACCACGAGCGGCTAACACCTTTGGGACGTCGCAGGCTGCAGGAATACCAACGAAAGTTCGGCCGCGATACGCCAGAGCCGCCGACCGGCATCATCAGCTACACGGTCGGGTCACCCATCGGCGGCCCAGCCACAGGCAGAATGAGTAACGCGCATTGGTTACGGGCCATGGCAAGGCACAGCACCGAGGACCGCGACATCGGCAGCGAGGTAGGCGGGGCTCGCGAGCTGGCCCAGCAGCTGAAGGCGCGAACAGCTGAGGATCCCATGCGATTTGCGGGGCTAGCCATGCAGTTGACGCCCGGGACCAACGCGTCCTATCCCAGCGCCGTCCTGTGGGGCTTCGGAGAAGCATCTATCCCAGCAGAAGCACAGCAGCCAGTCTTCGACGCGATCCGGCACATCATGAGCCTCGGCCTTGAAGACTGTGACCGATGGCTTGGTTGGGCTATCCGTCAAGTCTATGACGAGGCGCCCCTGGACCTTGTGGAGATGGTCCTCCAGCGCGCACTCCACGCGACTGACCCAGTCGACGACTCACCTGTCTTCGTACGCGGACATGACGATCGCGCCGGGCGCGACCTGTTCCAGAACGGCTTCAACACGTCGCGAGGAAGCCTGGCTGAGTCGCTCGGAGATCTCCTCGTCTGTGACTCGGATGGCGCTCGCACGGGACTCGTGGCTCCGCGCCTCGTCGACCTGGCAAGCGATCAAGTACTGAGTGTCCGCGCCTGTGTTGCGCACACCATCGCTGCTTGCCTACGGCATGCACGACCAACGGCCTACCAGGCCTTTGCACGCCTCATCGAAGCCGACGATCTCCTGCTTGCTTCGGACAAGTTGGTCGACCTGATGATCTATATCGGAAACGCGGATTCAGACCTTGTCGATCCAGCCATAGATCGCATGCTGTGCTCCGCGACCGGCGAAGTCCTGCAGGGCAGGGGGTTCCATGGCGGCGTTCTCCGCGCTGCAATGGGGCCGGTCATCGGTAATGGAGCGAGCTCTCGCCGGCAATGCGGAAGTTCGAAGCGGCGTGGCTGGTATGTGCGCCGCGAGAGTTGATCGGTCCGCTGATTCTGCACTGGTGCTGTCCACGCTGCGACGCCTTATGCACGACGACGCGGATGAAGTCCGCAAAGAGGTTGGCGCCCTGGCCAGGCACCTGCGAGGAAACGAACTGCGGCCCTACGCCGAGCTCCTGACGGAACTGATCTCGTCTCCGAGCTACCTACACGCGACACCGCAACTGCTTAACACCCTGCAGGAAGCGCCGGACAAGGTCGACGACCTCGTGGACCTCGCTGCTCACCGCTTCCTCGACATCCATGGCAAGGACGTAGCCGACACCAGGACTGGTGCTGCCGGGGATGCTCGTCACATCGCGCAGCTGGTCGTGCGTGGGCTGGCGCAGACTCGAAGCCGAGCGCGCGCAGCGGCCCTTCTCGATATTCTCGATCGCCTGCTCGAACTCGGCGTCTACAGCGTAGACCGAGCACTAGACGAAATCGTGCGCAACTAGCGTTCCCTCAAGTCTCGGCTTCGCGGTCGAGCCAAGCGTCCGCTCATGCCGCAGGTCGGTCGCGGGGCTGCACCAGACGCGCTGCCCCCAGGACGAGCACGGCGCGCCCCCCCAGCATCGCGAACCTGGGCGAACAATCACCCCGCGATAGCTCGCCAGGGAGCTCGGCGTCACTGATCGCGCGATCCGGCAGTGGCTGCGTGATCAAGGGTGGCAGGCGGTCCCGTACGCGCGGTGGCACCTGACGCCGGAACAGGCCGCCGACATTAGGGCTCACTTCCGTCAGTAGGGCTCGGTCTCGACCGTCCGCTCACGCCGCTGATCTGGCATGCGGCGGGGCGGGTCAGGCGCGCCGCCCTGCCCCGCCGGAAGGCGGCCTATGCGACCTCGTCACGACAACTGCCCGGCATGGCCCGCACGGTCGACTCGGGCCGGAGCAGCAGCCGCGGGGCTCGACGGCTGCTCCCGCGGGGCTAGGCAGGCGGGGGACCACTACGCGCTCGCCTGCCCTGCCCCTGCCTCGAGTCCGCACTGAGTCCGCAGACAGTCCGCAACACGCGGGGCTGAGACGGCACCAACCAGCACCAGCCAACACGAGAAGTCGCAGGTCAGAACCTACTTCCGCTGGTCCGCGACCTGCGCGTCAACGTTCCGCTCCAACGTGTAGCTGCGCGCCCGGCGTCGGTACCCGGCGCTACCGTCCGCCCATGCGGATCACCGTCGTCGGAGCCGGCGTCGTCGGCCTGACGGTGGCGCACGAGCTGGCCGTCGCCGGCCACCAGGTGGTCCTGCTCGGCGACCGCGACGCCGCCGCGGGCGTCTCCGGCGTCGCCGCCGCGCTGTGGTTCCCGCACGCCGTCGACCGGAGCCCCGAGGTGCTGGAGTCGGGGCGGGTGACGTACGACCGGCTCGTCGAGCTGGCCGGACGGCCGGAGACCGGCGTACGGCTGCGCCGGGGCCGGGTGCTCGTCCGGCGCGACGACCGCGACCTGTCCTGGACCGGCGCCGTGCCCGAGCACGAGCTCCTCACCGGCGACGAGGTGCCGCCCGGGGCGACCGGCGTCCGGTGCACCCTGCCGGTGGTGCTGCCCGACCTGTACCTGCCCTGGCTGCGCGAGGCGGTCCTGGCGCTCGGGGTCGAGGTGCGGCGGGAGGACGTCACGACCCTGCCCGAGGACGGCGACGCCGTGGTCGTGGCCGCCGGGCTGCGGTCCGCGGCGCTGCTCGGTGACGACCGGGAGGTGTTCCCCGTGCGCGGCCAGGTGGTGCGCCTGGCCAACCCCGGGCTGACCGACTGGCTGCTCGACGAGGACAACCCGGCGGGCCTGACGTACGTCGTCCCCCGCGACGCGGACGTCGTGTGCGGGGGCACCGGCGAGGTCGGGTCGTGGGACGAGGGCGTGTACTCGGAGGTCGAGGCGGCCGTCCTGGAGCGGGTCACGGCGCTGGTGCCCGAGCTGCGCGGTCAGCCGGTGCTGTCGCGCGCCGCGGGGCTGCGCCCGGCGCGGACGGGCGTGCGGCTGGAGGCGGTGCCCGGTCGCGGCCGGCCGGTGTACGCCTGCTACGGGCACGGCGGCGCGGGCTACACGCTGTCCTGGGGCGACGCCGCGCGCGTCGTCAACATCATCGCGAGCGCCTGAACGCGGTTGAGGCGCGCCCACACGGACAGGACAGGCCCAGCGGCGCCCTCCACTGGTCGTAGAGCCCCCGGTGGTGGGCGCCGCATCGCGCGTCAGGGACGGGCGGCGCCGCGGCGCCGGCGGCGCTTGTCCTGGTACATCGCCGCGTCCGCCCGCGCCCAGGTCTCGGCCAGCTGCTCGCCCGTCCGACGGGTGGCGCCGCCCGAGGAAGCCGCGATGCCGGCCGCGCGCAGCCGCGTGCGCAGCCGGGCCTCGAGGGCGCGCTGGGACAGCGGGTCGCACTCCACGGCCAGGACGGCGAACTCGTCGCCGCCGGTGCGCGCGAGGGTGTCGCCCGGCCGGCCGTCGAGCTGCAGGACCTCGGCGCACAGCGCGAGCAGCTCGTCGCCGGCAGGGTGGCCGCCGGTGTCGTTGACGAGCTTGAGCTCGTCGAGGTCGAGCACGATGACGCTCGCGGCGGACCCGTACCGCCGGCAGCGGACGTCCTCCTGCTCCAGCGCGGCCTGCCAGCCCCGCCGGTTGCGCAGCCCGGTGAGCTGGTCCCGCTCCGCCAGGGCGTAGGCCATCGCGGCGTCGGCCGAGCGGGCCTGCGCCATCTGCTCGCGGGCCACGATGGTGCTCAGCATCTGCCCGACGAGGTGCACCGCGCCCATGGCGTCCGCCATCGACTCCGGCTGCGGCCGCCCGCTGACCGCCGCGAGGGTGCCGAAGAACTGGCCGTCGTCGCCCTCGAGCGGGACGCCGAGGTAGGACCGCACCAGCCCGAACACGCCGGTGACCAGGGAGGCGTACGCGGGGACGGCCAGCACGTCGGGGGCGCACACCGGGCCCTGGCGCTCCACCATGCGCGAGCAGAAGGCCGTGGCGAACGGCACCGTGGTGCCGGGGGGCAGCAGCTCCTCCCACGGTCCCGCCGAGGCCACCACGACCGCCTGGTCGCCCTCGACGTGGTTGACCAGCCAGAGGTCGAGCCCGAGCTCCTCGCTGAGGTGGCGGACGGCCGCGTCGGCCGCCAGCGCGAAGCCGGGCCACGGCCCCCGGCGGGGGTCGGGGTAGTCCGGGGCAGCGGCAGCCGTCGCCTGGGCCTCGAGTGCCACGCTGCACCTCCCTGCCGCTGTGTATGGGTGTTGTCACGCAGGATGACGCAGGCAACTGTGCCCGGGTTGTCCCCGCACGGCAAATGCTCCGCGCCGGGACGGGTGCGCCGGCGCCGTCCGGCGGGCCGCCAGCGCCGATGTGTCCGGGCCGCCCGTACGCGTGGACGTCCCGCGCGCCGGGGGTGAGCATGGCCGGGCGGGGCCGCGACGGCCCCGCCCGCCCGCGAGGGCGCACGGTCGGCCCTGGGCCCCACTCCATCCGCGGTGCTGGGGTCCAGGGTCCCGGCGCGGACCGGTCGCGGAGCCGGGTCGACCCGCCGGTGAGGCGTGTCCGGGCCGGGACGGTCTGCGTCAGAGCCCGCGGGTGGACACCGCGCCGAGCCAGGTCGTCAGGCCGGCCGCCACCAGCAGCAGGGACGTCCACGGGCTGCCGGCGACGGCGAGCACGGCGACCAGCAGGGCGACCGCGACGGCCAGCGCGGGCAGGACGGGCGTGCCGGGGGTCGTGCGGGTCTGCGTCATGGCGAGCTCCAGGTGGGTCGGGACGGTCGGGTCCAGGTGGTGCCGCGAGGCGTTGCGTGGTCGTGCACCTGTTGTGCCAGCGGTCCCTGGCAGACCGCTGTGCTCCCGCTGCACGTCCGTGACGAGGCGCCCCAGCGGTACGGGAGGGGCGCTCGTCCGCTCGTCGGGCCGCGCCGGCGTCGCTGCGCGCAGACGGGGGCGCCCGGAAGCACCCGGTCGGGGGCTCACGACCGGCGGGGAGCTGCCGACGGGACCGGGACGGCGACCGTCCCGCGGCGCCCCGACCGAGGAGCCCCGCATGCGCCTTGCCCTCACCGCCACCACCGTCCTCGTGGCCCTCGCCTGCACCGGGTCCGCCTCCGCCGCGGACGTCGAGCACTCGCAGGACCGCGTCCTGACGGCGCACCTGGTGGACCTGCCCGCGCCCGACGGCGGCGTGCTGAGCATCGGGCTGGCGGCCGAGGACGCCCAGTTCTCCGGGACCGGCACGCAGGGCTACCTCGACGTCGTGGTCGAGCACCGCGGCGGCACGAGCGGCTCCTGGCGGGCCGGCTCCGAGACGCTGCCGCGCAGCGCGTTCTCGTACGCCCCGAACCTGCGCAGCGCGGTCCTGCGCCCGGTCGTCCTCGCCTGCCTCGAGGGGTGCGAGGGCTCGGTGGACGTGTCGGCGCAGTGGCAGGGCGAGGGCGCCGACCGGGACCTCGGGCGCTCGCACGTCGGGGCCCACGACGGCGCGTGCGACCACTACGTGGTGAACCGGGTCTACTCCGAGAAGCTCGCGCTCGGCTCCCTCACGCTGGACGGCGCGACCGTCGACGGCGAGGGCGGGCTGCGCCTGGAGAGCCGGGTGCGGGCGACCGACCGCAGCTGCTGACCCCGGGCGTCAGCGGGTGAGCACCCCGTGCGGCAGCACGGCGTGCACGCCCCAGGTCGCGTTGGCCACCTGCGTGACGCGCAGGTCGACCGCGGCGCTGGCGTGCGCCAGGGCGGTGGTGCGGTCCACGTCGAGCAGGTGCTCCAGCCAGGTGAGCATCGCGGCGAGCGCCTCGCCGGTGGCCGCCTCCAGGTCGGCGTCGAAGCCGAAGGTCACGCGACCGCCCGGGGTGACCGCGTGCACCCCGGGCACCGGGGCGGGCGGCAGCAGGTCCAGCACGAGCGTGGTCGTCATGGCGCACTCGACGGCGGTGCCGCCGACCTCGCCGTCGCCCTGCGCGGCGTGGCCGTCCCCGAGGCACAGCAGCGCGCCGGGCACCGTCACCGGCAGGTACAGGGTGGAGCCCGCCACGAGCTCGCGGCAGTCGACGTTGCCGCCGCCCCGGGCGCGCGGCGGCACGGTCGAGTGCTCGCCCGGCTCGTCCGGCGGCATGCCGACGACGCCCAGGAACGGCGCGAGCGGCACGCGCAGCCCGCGGTCGCTCGTCGCGGTCCCGGCCTGCTCGTCGACGGCCCAGAGCAGCTCGGCCCGCGGGCCGTCGGCGACCCCGAGGCGCCGCGCCAGCGCGTCCTGCTTGAACCCCGCGACCGTCCAGCCCCACGGGTCGGGGCGCAGCTGCTCGAGGTGCACGGCGAGCAGGTCGCCCGGCCGCGCGCCGCGCACCTGCACCGGCCCGGTCAGGCAGTGCCCGCGCGCGTCGGGCAGCAGGCGCGCCGGCCGGTCGCCGGGGGAGCGCTGCGGCGACCGGTAGCCCGAGGCGTCGAGGGAGCGCACGACCAGCCGGTCGCCCGGGTCGACCGTCAGGACCGGCCGCGCGTCCCGGGAGAGCACGTCGACCACCGTCTCCGGCGACGGGTCCAGCCGGTGCTCGGCCACCGCTCAGCCCCGCAGCAGCAGGACGACGGCGACGCCGACGCCGTAGACGACGACGAGCGCCCGCAGCACCGTCGACGGGATGCGCCGCGCCACCCGCGCCCCCAGGTAGCCGCCGACCAGCGAGGCGACCGCCACGACGAGCACGGCGCCCCAGGCCACCGGCCCGAACAGCCCGAAGGCCAGCAGGGCGACGCTGTTGATGACCAGCGAGAGCACGTTCTTGAGGGCGTTGACGCGCTGCAGCCGCTCGGCGAGGAACACCCCGAGCACCCCGAGCAGCATCACGCCGAGGCCGGCGCCGAAGTACGCGCCGTACACCGCCGCCAGCAGGGCGGCCGCCTGCAGCACGAGCCCGTGCTGCGCCGCGCCCGCGCTGCCGCGTGCCTGCACCGCCCTGGCCAGTCGCGGCTGCGCGAGCAGCAGGGCGCAGGCCAGCAGGATGAGGAAGGGCACGACGCGGCGGAAGACGTCGCCGGGCGTGGTGAGCAGCAGGACGGCGCCGCCGATCGCGCCGACGACGCTGACGACGGCCAGCGACCGGATGCGCGGGCCCTGGCCGACCAGCTCCTGCCGGCCGCCGAGCACGCTGCCCAGGTAGCCGGGGAACAGCGCGACGGTGTTGGTCACGTTGGCGGTGACGCTCGGCAGGCCGATCGCCAGCAGGGCCGGGAAGGAGATCAGCGAGCCGCCGCCGGCGACCGCGTTGACGGCGCCGGCCGCCAGCCCGGCCACGGCGATCAGGGCGATCTCGGCGAGGGTCACCGACCGACCGCGTAGCCCTGCATGCCGCGGGCGTTGGCGGCGGCGCGCAGGAAGCCGGTGGCCGGGTCGACGCCGGCCGCCGACAGCCGGCCCTGCGTCCAGTCGCCGGCCACCTGCACGTCGTGGCCGCGCGCGCGCAGGCCGGCGACGACGTCCGGGGCGAGCCGGCCCTCGACGACGAGCTGCCCGGGGGAGGACTGGCGCGGGTAGAACGAGCTCGGGAAGTGCGTCGAGTGGAACGTCGGCGCGTCGATGGCCGCCTGCAGGTCGAGCCCGGCGTGCAGGTGCGCGAGCAGGAACACCAGCTGCCACTGGTCCTGCTGGTCGCCGCCGGGCGTGCCGAAGGCGAGCACCGGCACGCCGTCGCGGGTGGCCAGCGACGGCGACAGCGTCGTGCGCGGGCGGGTGCCGCCGGCGAGCGAGGACGGCAGCCCCGGCTCCAGCCACGCCATCTGTGCGCGGGAGCCGAGCGGGAAGCCCAGCGACGGGATGACCGGCGAGCTCTGCAGCCACCCGCCGCTGGGCGTCGCCGAGACGGTCAGGCCGTCGCGGTCGACCACGTCGACGTGGCAGGTGTCGCCCCGCGTGCTGCCGTCGCCGAGCACGGTCGGCTCGCCCGCCCCGTCCGCGGTGACGGCCGGCCGGGCGCCGCCCGGAGCGGCTGCGGCGGGCAGCAGCGGGGAGCGGCCGTCGGGGCTGCCTGGCCGCAGGTCGTACGAGGCCGCGTCGCCCACGAGCGCCCGGCGCTGCGCGGCGTACGCGGAGGACAGCAGCGTCGTCAGCGGCACGTCGACGTGGTCGGGGTCGCCGTACCAGGCCTCCCGGTCGGCGTAGGCGAGCTTGGCGCACTCGACGACCGTGTGGACCGCGTCGACCGACAGGTGGCCCATCCCGGCCAGGTCGAAGCCCTCGAGCAGGCGCAGCTGCTGCAGCAGCACCGGGCCCTGGCCCCACGGCCCCGTCTTGTGGATGGTCAGCCCGGCGTGGTCGACGGACACCGACGGCTCGACGGTCGGCTGCCAGCGGGCCAGGTCGTCGCCGGTGAGCAGCCCGCCGTGCCGCTCGCCGGAGGTGTCCATCACCTCCTGCGTCGCGCACCAGTCGGCCACCGCCTCGGCGACGAAGCCCCGGTAGAAGACGTCGCGGGCGGCGGCGATCTGCTGCTCGCGGCCGCTCCCCGCGGCCTCCGCCTCCGCGACGACGCGCCGCCAGGTCTCGGCCAGCGGCTCGTTGCGCGACCGCGAGCCCGCGGCGGGCACGCCGCCGTCCGTCAGCCAGGTGGCGGCGGACGTCGCCCAGTGCTCGCGGAACAGCGTCTGCACCACCGTGATGGTCGCGACCGCGCCGGGCAGCAGCGGGTGGCCGTCCGACGCGTACGAGATCGCGGGCTCGAGCACGTCGCGCAGCCGCCAGGTCCCGCGCTGCTCGAGCAGCAGCATCCAGGCCCCGAACGCGCCGGGCACGACGGCCGCGAGCAGGCCCGTGCCGGGGACCAGGTCCAGCCCCAGGGCCCGGTACCGCTCGATCGTCGCGGCCTGCGGCGTCGGGCCCTGGCCGCAGTAGACCTGCACCTCCTGGCCCGGCGCCGCGACCAGCACCGGCACGTCGCCGCCCGGGCCGTTCAGGTGCGGCTCCACCACCTGGAGCACGAACGCGGCGGCCACCGCCGCGTCGACGGCGTTGCCGCCGCGATCGAGCACCGACATCCCCACCCCGCTGGCCAGCCAGTGGGTCGAGGCGACCATGCCGAAGGTGCCGCGCAGCTCTGGCCGGGTGGTGAACACAGCGCAGGGTACGAGGGGGCTACTCCCAGCCGGCGCTGGACCACCCGGCGTCGAGCCACGCCCGCCCGAGCCAGGCCCGGCCGGTCCAGCCGCTGTCGGACAGCCACGCCCGGCCGCTCCAGCCGTTGTCCAGCCACGCGCGGCCCAGCCACGCGCGCCCGAGCCAGGCCCGGCCGGTCCAGCTGTTGTCGAGCCAGGCCCGGCCCTGCCAGGTCTGCGCGGTCCAGCTGCTGCCGCCCCAGCCGTCGCCGGACCAGCCGTGACCCATCCACTGCCCGCCCTGCCAGGTGGTGCCGGCGGCGGTCCGCTGCGCCCACGACGCGGCGTCCCAGGGGTGGCCGAAGACGTCCTGCTCGCCGGACAGCACCGCGCCGTCCTCGGGGTCGACCGCGTGCACGTCGCCGCGCGCGAGCTCCAGCGAGCCGGTGCCGGTGGCCGCCGGCGCGGACTGCGCGCCGGTGGACCCGGGGCCGGCCATCGCCCGCGTGACGTCGATCAGCCCGCTGCCGCGGTACTGCGCGCTCGCCCCGCTGAACGGCCGCGCCCCGGCGACGAGGGCGGCCTTGACGAGGTCGGGCGTCCACTCCGGGTGCGCCTGCAGGAGCAGCGCGGCCGCCCCCGCGACGACGGCGGTCGCCTGGCTGGTGCCCGAGCCGCGCAGGAAGCGCGAGCCCACGGCGGCCGACGGGTTCTCCACGTCCACCAGGCTGTTCGGCACCTTGAGCCCGAGCACGTGCACGCCCGGGGCGACGACGTCGACGTGGCGCTGGTTGGTGCCGTGGGTGGCGAACCCGGGGACGACGTCGTCGCTGCTCCCGAGCGTGCCCCGCGGGTCGCTCGCGCCGACGGCCAGGACGCGCGGGTCCATGGCCGGGTTGGCCAGGCTCGTGGTCGTCGTGCGGCCGTCGTTGCCGCCGGCGACGACGACGACGATGCCCTTGCGCCACGCCTGCTCCACCGCGTACGACAGCGGGTCGGTCTGCCAGCTCTGCCGCGAGACGTCGGCGTTCGTGCCGTACGACAGGCTCAGGACGCGGATGTTGAAGCCGGGGTCGTCCGCGTGCTCGACCACCCAGTTGACGGCGGCGATGACCTGCGTGACGTCGGCGCCGCCGTCGGCGCTGGCGACCTTGAGGTTGATGAGCCGGGCGTCGGGCGCCATGCCGACGACCTGCGTCGGGGCCGCGCCGACGTAGCCGGCGGGCCTGGCCTGCACGGCGTCGCGGCCGACGATGAGGGAGGCCATGTGGGTGCCGTGGCCGAAGGCGTCGACGTGGTCGGGCTGGTGCGGGTTCTGGCTGTCGAAGGACAGGTCGGGGCCGTTCACGACGTTGCCGCTCGTCAGGCCCTGGACGGGCGCGACGCCGCTGTCGATCAGCGCCACGTCGATGCCCCTGCCGGTCGTGCCGGCCTTCCACGCGGCCTGGGCGCCGGTCATCCGCGTGATGGCCTGCAGCCCGCCGGTGTCGCCCGTGACGTCGTAGCCCAGCGCCGAGGGGGCGGGGGCGGGGGCGGCGGCCGCGGGGACCGTGCCGAGGGTCGTCAGCGCGCCGGCCGTCAGGGCGGCCAGCGCCGCGCCGGCGGCGACGCGGTGGCGGGCGGTGCGCCGCGCGACGGTGCGGGGTGGCGTGCTCATGGGTCCTCCTGGTCGTTGCCTCGTGGGTCTGCTCCAGGGATCGGGTCCGCAGCGGCCCGCCCGCAGACCCGAACGGGGTGACTCCGGGAGTCCGACGGGTGGCCGTGCGACCGGGTGCGCCGCAGCCCTCAAGCCGGGAGCCGCACCTGCCGACAGGCAGGGAGCGGGCCTCGTGCGAGGCCGCGGTCGGGGAGGAGGTCCGGTGGAGCGCGTGCGCCCGGCGCGGAGCGCCGACCTGGTCATCGGCGTCCTCGCCCTCGTGCTCGCCGGCGTGGCGGCCGCCCTGCTGCTGCTCACCGGGCTGCACCTGCCGGCGGTCCCCACCCTGGAGCCGCACCTGCCCTGGTACGTGCTGGCCGGGCTGTTCCTGGCCGCGCAGGCGTACCGGCTCGTCCTGCCCGGCCGGCGCGAGTCGCGGGTCGTGTTCCTGTCCGAGATCCCCGTCGTGCTGGGGCTGGTCTACTGCGACACGGGCGAGCTGGTCGTGGCCCGCCTGCTCGCCCCCCTGGTGCTGTACGGCCTCGTGCACCGCGTCCGTGCCCTCAAGCTGGTCTTCAACGTGGCCGTCGCCGCGGTCGAGGTGTCGGTGGCCCTGCTCGTGGCGCGTCTGCTGCTGGACGGCGGCGCACCGCTGGGACCGCGCGGCTGGGTCGCGCTGTACGCGGCCACGGCGGCGAGCAGCGTCGCCACCGCGCTGGCCGTCGAGGTGGCCGCGGTGCTCGCCGACGGCGACCGGGTCGGCGCGGCGGCGCTGCGGCGCTCGGCCGGCGAGGCGGTGGCCACCGCCGTCCTGGTCACCACGCTCGCCGTCGTCGTCGCGGAGGCCCTGCTCGACGACGCCGTCGTGGCGGTCCCGCTGGTCGCCTGCGGGGTCCTGCTGCTGCTGGCCTACCGGGCCTACTCCGCGCTGCACGAGCGGCACCTGGGCATGGAGCGCCTCTACCGCTTCAGCCGCGCGATCGGCAGCCGCCCGGAGGTCGACGAGGTCCTGCGCAGCGTCCTGGTGCAGGCCCGCGAGCTGCTGCACGCCGAGCGCGCCGAGGTGCACTTCCTGCCGGAGGACCTGGCCCGGCCCGGGCTGCGCGTGCACCTCGCCGACCGGGGCGACCTCGTGCGCGAGGAGGCCGTCAGCGGCCCCGCCGGCGCCTGGCTGCTCGACGCCGTCGTGCGCGCCGGCACGCCGGTCCTGGTGGCGCGCGACACCCGGGACCCGCGCGAGCTGCAGTTCCTCGCGGCCCACCGGATGCGCGACGCGGTCGTCGTGCCGCTGCGCGGCGAGGTCGGCATCGTGGGGCTGCTGCTCGTCGGGGACCGGCTGGGCGAGATCCGCGGGTTCGACGCCGGCGACGTCCGGCTGTCCGAGACGGTGGCCAACCACGCCAGCTTCGCCCTGCGCAACGGCCAGCTCGCCGGGCAGCTGCGCCACGACTCCCGACACGACGCCCTCACCGGCCTGCCCAACCGCCTGCACCTGCACGAGGAGCTCGAGTCCGCGATCCGGGCCGTCGCCGCGGGCACGAGCCCCGGCGCCGCGGTGATGATGATGGACCTCGACGGGTTCAAGGAGGTCAACGACACCCTCGGCCACCAGCAGGGCGACCTGCTGCTCAAGGAGGTCGGCCTCCGGCTGGAGACGACGGTCGGCGACCGCGGCGTCGTGGCCCGCCTGGGCGGCGACGAGTTCGCGGTGCTGCTGGCCGGCTGCGCCCAGCCGGACGAGGCGATGGCGCTGGCGCAGGAGGTGCTGCGCGCGCTCGAGCAGCCGGTGCCCCTGCAGGACATCGAGGTCGACATCGCCGCCTCCGTCGGCGTGGCCCTGGCGCCGCTGCACGCGCAGGACGCGAGCGCGCTGCTCAAGCGCAGCGACATGGCGATGTACGCCGCCAAGGCCGACCAGCGGGGGGTGCTCGTGTACGAGCGCGTGCTCGACACCTCCAGCCCGCACCGGCTGGCACTCGTCGGGGAGCTGCGCGCCGCCCTGGCCGCCGGTGACGTGCAGATCCACGTGCAGCCGCAGGCGCACCTGGTCACCGGCGAGGTGCAGCGCGTCGAGGTGCTCGCCCGCTGGGACCACCCCGTGCACGGCCGCATCGCGCCGGACGAGTTCATCCCGCTGGCCGAGCGCACCGGCCTCATCCGGCCGCTGACGCAGTCGGTGCTGCGCCAGTCGCTGGTCGCCGTCGCCGGCTGGCGGGCGGCCGGGCACGACCTCGCCGTCGCGGTGAACCTGTCGGCGCGCAGCCTGCTCGACGACGAGCTCGAGGACCAGGTGCAGGGCCTGCTCGACGAGCTGGGCCTGCCGGGCTCGGCGCTGACCCTGGAGATCACCGAGAGCAGCGTGATGTCCGACCCGGCGCGCACGATCCGGCTGCTCGAGCGGCTGCGGGCGCGGGGCATCCGGCTGTCGGTGGACGACTTCGGCACGGGGTACTCGTCGCTGTCCTACCTGCGCCAGCTGCCCATCCACGAGGTCAAGATCGACAAGAGCTTCGTGGCCGACGCCGTCCGCGACGCCGACGACCAGGCGATCGTGCGCTCGATCATCGACCTCGGCACCAACCTGCACCTCGACGTGGTCGCGGAGGGGGTCGAGGACGAGCCCGTCCGCGCGCTGCTCGAGGAGCTCGGCTGCACGCTGATGCAGGGCTACCACCTCGCCCGCCCGATGCCGCTGTCGGACTTCCTGCCCTGGTACGCCGCGCACACGGCACGCCTGCCGCTCGCCGCCTGATCGGCCCGGTTCTCACCCGGCGCGACGGGGCACAGCCGCCGCATGAAGACGCTGCTCGTCGTCCTGGCGGTCCTGGTCGTGCTGGCCCTCGTCGCCGCCCTGGTCGTCGCGCAGCGCAAGCGCGCGCGGGTCAAGGTCGTCCAGCGGCGCGAGCAGGCCCAGCAGCACCGGCTGCAGGCCGAGGAGGTCCAGGTCGAGGCCGACCGCGCGGCGGCCGAGGCGCAGCTGCAGGCGACCCGCGCGCGCCAGGACCAGCTCGAGGCCGAGCGGCGGCTCCAGGAGGCCGAGCGCCGCCGCGAGGAGGCCGCCGGCCTGCAGCGGCGCGCCGACGAGATCGACCCGGACGCGCGCCGCTAGGAGGTCGGGTCGGGACCGGGGTCGGGCGCCGAGTCCGGGACCCGCACGGGCCCGGCCACCGCCGGCCGCGGCTGGTCCTCCGCGTGGGCGCGCACGGCGACCAGGGCGATGTCGTCCTCCGCGTCGTCCGGCACCAGGCGCTGCACCAGCTCGTCGCAGAGCCGGTCGAGGGGCAGCTGCCCGACCGCTCCCAGCGACTGCCGCAGCCGGGCGATGCCGTGCTCGAGCGGGCTGTCGCGGCGCTCGACGAGCCCGTCGGTGTAGAGCAGCACGGTGTCGTCGGGCTGCAGCACGACCTCGTGGTCGACGCGGGGCGAGTCGGGGTCGAAGCCCAGCAGCAGGTCGGCCGGCCGCTCGAGCAGCTCGACGCGCCCGCCGGCGCGCAGCAGCACCGGCGGGAGGTGGCCGGCGTTGGTCCAGCGCAGCCGGCGCAGGCCCTCCTGCCGGTCGCTCTCGGTCTGCTCGATGCGGGCGAGCACGACGGTGGCGAGGGTGTCGACCTGCAGGCCGCGCAGGGCCCGGTCGACCCGGGCCAGCACGGCCGCCGGCGCCTCGTCGCGGTCGTACGCCGTCCCGCGCACGAGGTTGCGCAGCTGGCCCATCATCGCGGCGGCGGCGATGTCGTGGCCCGTGACGTCGCCGACGACGAGCATCGTGGCGCCGTCGGGCTGCAGGAACGCGTCGTACCAGTCGCCCCCCACCTGGGCCTCCTTGGCCGCCGGCACGTACCGCGCGACGACGTGCAGGTGGTCGGGCTCGGGCAGGCGCGTGAGCAGGCTGCGCTGCAGCGACTCCGCGTAGTGCTGCTGCCGGCGGTACATCTGCGCGTGGTGCAGCGCGAGCCCCGCGCGGCGCCCGAGGTCGAGCGCGTCGTGCACCTCCACCTCGCCGAACGCCGGGCGGTCCGCGCCGCGCCCGAGCGTCAGCACGCCAACGGCGCCGTCGCGGGAGCGCAGGGGCACCACGAGGGCCGAGGCGCAGCCGAGCCGCTCGCACAGCCCGGGCACGTCGGCGTGCTCGATCCCCCGGCTCAGGGCGGCCGCGGGGCCCTCCGGCTCGTCGTCGAGCAGCACCGGCTCCTCGGTGCGGAGCACGACGCGGGTGGGTGCGTACGGGTCGACGACGACGGCCTGCGCCGCGGCGAACTGCTCCAGGTGGGCCGCGGCGGCCGGGTCGCGGTGCTGCGCCGCGGCCTGGTGCACCCGCCCCGCCTCGTCCGCGACGTGCACGGTGCACCAGTCGGCGAGGAAGGGCACCACCAGCCGGGAGAGCCGGTCGATCGTCTGCTGGGAGTCGAGGGTGGAGGAGACCGCCTGGGTGACCTGCGCGAGCACCGCCACGCGGTTGAGCGCCGCGCTCCCGCGCTCGGCGGTGATGCGCAGCCGCAGCTCCGACGAGCAGGCCGCCGCCAGGTCGACGAGCGCCTCGACGTCGTCGTCGGTCCAGTCCCGCGGCTCGCTGTCGATCGCGCACAGCGAGCCGAGCACCTGCCCCTCGCCGTCGGTCAGCGGGACGCCGAGGTAGGCCACGACGCCCAGCGCGGCGATGGCCGGGTTGCCGACCACGCGCGGGTCGGCGCGCGCGTCGGCCACGACGAGCGGCTCGCCGGACTCGACGACGATCGTGCAGAACGAGTGGGACAGCGGCGTCTGGCGCGCCTGCGCCCACGGCTCGCCGAGCCCGGCCTGCCCCGGGAAGAACTGGCGCCGGTCGTCGACGAGCGACACCAGGCCCACGGGGACGTCGAGGTGGCGGCGGACCATGCGCGCGAACCGCTCGAAGGCGGGGTCGGGCGCCGGCCCGAGCCCGGTGGAGCGCAGCGCGCGCAGCCGCCGGAGGTCGCCGTGCTGTCCGAGCACCAGCGCCGCTCCTCGGTCCGCACGGGCCGACCCCGTGGCGGGCCCAGTCTACGGATCGACCCCGGCAGGCGGCAGGATGCAGCGGCCGGTCGCCCCGGCGGCTCGGGGTGGGACGGCGCGGGGAGGTGCGGTGCAGTGGGGATCACGCAGGCGCTGGACCGGTTCCAGCAGCGGCACCGCGGCGCGGGCTTCCCCCTGGCCGTCGTCTACAAGTACGTCGACGACCAGGGCAGCTACCTCGCGGCGCTGATGGCGTACTACGGCTTTCTGTCGCTGTTCCCGCTGCTCCTGCTCCTCACCACGGGTCTGGGCCTGGTGCTGCGCGACGACCCGGAGCTCCAGCGGCGCGTGCTCGACTCGGCCGTCGCCCAGATCCCGGTGCTGGGCGAGGAGCTCATCCGCGACCCGCTGCGCCTGCCCGGGGGCAAGGCGCTCGTGATCGGGGTGCTCGGATCCCTGTACGGCGGGCTCGGCGTCGCCCAGGCCGCCCAGAACGCGATGAACGTCGTGTGGGCGGTCCCGCGCGACAGCCGCCCCAACCCGCTGCTGGTGCGGCTGCGCAGCCTGCAGCTGCTGGCGACCGTCGGTCTCGGGCTGCTCCTGACCACCGTGCTGTCCGGGCTGGGCCGCTCGGCGGTCAGCGGGCTCGGCGTCCCCGGGCTCGGGCTGCTCATCTGGGCCGCGGCGGTCGCGGCCAACGCGGCGCTGTTCGTCTTCGCCTTCCGCGTCGCCACCGCCCGGGCGCTCGGGCGGCGGGAGGTCCTGCCCGGCGCGGTGGGGGCCGCCGTCGGCCTGCAGCTGCTGCAGGTGCTCGGCGGCTCCTACGTCAGCCGCGTGGTGAGCGAGGCCGACGCGACCGCCGGCGTCTTCGCGGTGGTGCTGGGGCTGCTCGCCTACCTGTTCCTCGTCGGCGTGCTCATCGTGCTGTGCGCCGAGGTCAACGTCGTGCGCGCCCTGCACCTGCACCCCCGGGCGCTGCTGACCCCCTTCACCGACGCGGTCGAGCTCACCGAGGCCGACGAGCGGACCTACACGCGGGCCGCGCAGGCGCAGCGCAACAAGGGGTTCGAGCGCGTCGAGGTCAGCTTCGAGCCGTCGGCCTCCCGCGACGACCCGAAGGCGTGACCGCGCGCGACGTCCGGCGGCCGGTGCGGCGCACGCCACCGGCCTACGCTCGCCCCCTCACCGCGAGGACCCCGAGGAGCGCCGTGGCAGCCGTGCACCACCCGGCCGGCAGCGGGCCCGCGCGGCCGGGCCCGCAGGGCGCGCCGGAGCGGTGCGGGGCGGCCGGGCGCGACCGCACCGGCGGGCGGGGCTGACGGGGCCGGTCGTGGTCGCCGGTCCGCTGCCCTCCCGACCCGTCGTCCGGGTCGTCGACCCGCGGCGTCCCGGTCCGCCGCCCGCGCCGCCCGAGCCCCGGCCGCCCCGCTCGCTAACGGTGCGCCGGCGGGTCCGGGCCGCCGTCGGCGGCGGGGCGGCGCTGCTGCTGGTCCTCGGCGCGGTGGACCTGCACCGCTCCCAGGTCTCCGTGCGGGCGGCGGCCGCCCGGGCGGAGGGCCTCGCCTCGCTGCGCCTGGAGGTCGTGGGGGCGCAGGCGGCGGAGGCGGTGCCGGTGCTGGGCGCCCAGGTGCAGGACGCCCGGGTCGTGCTCAGCGTGCGCAACGCCGGCCCGTCGCCGGTGCGCCTGCGCGAGGCGCAGCTGGACGGCGACGGCCCGGTGACGGCCGCGGACGCGGCGCCGGTCCGTGCCGGCGCCGTCGCCCTGCTGCCGACGGTGTGGCGGGTGCGCTGCCAGGAGGTCGGCGGCCTGACCGGGCCGTTCCTGCTCGAGGTCGAGGTGACCTTGGCCGACGGCAGCACCGTGCCGTACCGGATCGACCTGCAGCCGGTCACCTGGCCCGCCGGGCCGGCGCGCTCCTACCGGGCGGCCGCCCTGCGCTCCTGCATCTCGCTGGCCACCGGCTGACCCCCGTCCCGGTCCCCGCCCGCTAGGAGGCCGCCAGCACGCCCGAGACGATCTCGCGGGCCTCGTCCTGGATCCGGGCGAGGTGCTCGGGACCCTGGAAGCTCTCGGCGTAGATCTTGTAGACGTCCTCGGTCCCGGACGGCCGGGCCGCGAACCAGCCGTTCTCCGTCGTCACCTTGAGCCCGCCGATGGCGGCGCCGTTGCCGGGCGCCTCGGTGAGCTTGGCGGTCACCGGCTCGCCCGCCAGCTCGGTGGCGGTCACCTGGGCGGGGGACAGCCGGCCGAGCGCCGCCTTCTGCGCCCGGTCGGCCGGGGCGTCCACGCGGGCGTACGCCGGCTCCCCGAACCGCTGGGTCAGGCGGGCGTAGTGCTCGCCCGGCGTCTTCCCGGTCGTCGCGATGACCTCCGCGGCGAGCAGGCAGAGCAGCATGCCGTCCTTGTCGGTGCTCCAGACGCTGCCGTCCCTGCGCAGGAAGCTGGCGCCGGCGGACTCCTCGCCCCCGAAGGCCACCGAGCCGTCGAGCAGCCCCGGCACGAACCACTTGAAGCCGACGGGCACCTCGAGCAGCCGGCGGGCCAGGCCCGCGGCCACCCGGTCGATCATCGAGCTGCTGACGAGGGTCTTGCCGATGGCCGCCTCCGCCGGCCAGCCGTCGCGGTGGGTCAGCAGGTACTCGATCGCCACCGCGAGGTAGGCGTTGGGCGCCAGCAGGCCGGCGTCCGGGGTGACGATGCCGTGCCGGTCGGCGTCCGCGTCGTTGCCGGTCGCCACCTGGAACTCGCCGGCCCGCTCGATGAGCGACGCCATCGCGTACGGCGACGAGCAGTCCATCCGGATCTTGCCGTCCCAGTCGAGCGTCATGAACCGCCACGTCGGGTCCACCAGCGGGTTGACCACGGTCAGGTCCAGCCCGTGGCGCTCGCCGATCTCGCCCCAGTAGTCGACGCTCGCGCCGCCCAGCGCGTCGGCGCCGATCCGCACGCCCGCGTCGCGCACGGCGTCCAGGTCGAGCACCGACGGCAGGTCGTCGACGTAGGCCCCGAGGAAGTCGTACGTGCCGGTGGTGTCCGCCGCGCGGGCACGGGCGAGCGGGACGCGGCGCACCCGCGCCAGCCCGTCGCGCAGGTGCTCGTTGGCGGCGTCCTGCACCGGGCCGGTGAGGTCGCTGCCGGCGGGGCCGCCGTGCGGGGGGTTGTACTTGAAGCCGCCGTCGGCCGGCGGGTTGTGCGACGGGGTGATGACGATGCCGTCGGCCAGCCCGGTGGCGCGCCCGCGGTTGTGCACCAGCACGGCGTGCGACAGGGCCGGGGTCGGCGTGTAGCGGTCGCGGTCGTCGACCAGCACCCGCACGTCGTTGGCGGCGAGCACCTCGAGCGCGGTGGCCCACGCGGGCTCGGACAGGGCGTGGGTGTCCTTGGCGAGGAACAGCGGCCCGTCGGTGCCGGCCGCCCGGCGGGCGTCGCAGATCGCCTGCGTCGTCGCCGCGATGTGGGCGTCGTTGAACCCGACGTGCAGCGAGGAGCCCCGGTGCCCGGACGTCCCGAACGCGACCCGCTGCTCGGGCTGCTCGGGGTCGGGGGCGTCGGCGTAGTAGGCGGTGACGAGGCGGGCGACGTCCACCAGGTCCTCGGGCTGCGCGCGCCGGCCGGCTCGCTCGTGCACGGACACGGGACCTCCTGGAGGGTGGGGGCGGGGCCTAGACGACGACGGTCTGCCCCTTGCCGACGACGACGACCCCGCCGGCCGACACGGTGTACAGCTCGCGGTCGCGGTCGAGGTCCACGCCGATGCGCGCCCCGTCCGGCACCACGACGTTCTTGTCGAGGATCGCGTTGCGCACCACGGCGTGCCGCCCCACCTGGACCCCCTGCATGAGCACGGAGGCGTCGACCTGCGCCCAGCTGTGCACGTGGACGCCGGGGGACAGGACCGACCGGTTGACCGACGAGCCGGAGACGACCGAGCCGGGCGACAGCAGGCTCTCCAGGGCGGTGCCGACGCGGCCGGCAGAGCCGTGCACCGTGCGGGCCGGCGGCCACGCCTCCTGGTCGGTGAAGATCGGCCACTCGCGGTTGGCGAGGTCGAACGCCGGGTCCACCGAGATGAGGTCCAGGTGGGCCTCGTAGAAGCTGTCGAGCGTGCCGACGTCGCGCCAGTAGCCGCGGGACCGCTCGGTCGTGCCGGGCACCTCGTTGTCGCGGAAGTCGTAGACGTGGGCCTGCCCGCGGTCGACCAGCACCGGGATGATGTTGCCGCCCATGTCGTGGCTGCTGGACCCGTCCGCGGCGTCGGCGCGCACCGCCTCGACGAGCGCCTCCGTGGTGAAGACGTAGTTGCCCATCGAGGCGTAGACCTCGTCGGGCGCGTCGGCCAGGCCGACGGCGTCGGTCGGCTTCTCGCGGAACGCGGTGATCCGGCTGCTGCCCTCGGCGACCTCGATGACGCCGAACTGGTCGGCCATGGACAGCGGCTGGCGGATGCCGGCGACCGTCACCGCCGCCCCGGAGTCCAGGTGGGCCTGGACCATCTGCTCCGGGTCCATCCGGTAGATGTGGTCGGCGCCGAAGACCACGACGTGGTCGGGCAGCTCGTCGTCGACGAGGTTCAGGCTCTGGTGGATGGCGTCGGCCGAGCCGGCGAACCAGTGCGGCCCGAGCCGCTGCTGGGCCGGCACCGGCGCCACGTAGTTGCCCAGCAGCGTGGACAGCCGCCAGGTCTTGGAGATGTGCCGGTCCAGGGAGTGGCTCTTGTACTGCGTCAGGACGACGAGCTTGCGGTAGCCGCCGTTGACGAGGTTGGACAGCACGAAGTCGACCATCCGGTACATGCCCCCGAAGGGCACGGCCGGCTTGGCGCGGTCGGCGGTCAGCGGCATGAGGCGCTTGCCCTCGCCGCCGGCCAGGACGATGGCGAGCACCTGGGGGGTCACGAGGCCGGACCGTAGTCCCCGATCGGCGCCCTGGCACGCACCGGTCGGGACGGCCAGGTCGCCGCACCGGTCGCGGGAGCGCGAGCGTCCCTCGCGCCGCCGTCACGTCGGGACGGCCCGGGCCCGCCGTGACAACCGATCCCGGGGCCGGCGCGTGTCATCGGTGTCACTCCCACGGCAACCCTCTGGAGCCCCCGCCATGCGCACCTCCCGCACCGCCACCGCCACCGCCACCGCCACCACCGCCCTGGCCCTCTGCGCCGGGCTGACCCTGACCCTCGCGCCCGCCGCCGGCGCCGCGACCCCGGCCCCGCAGGCCCCCGCCGCCGTCACGGCCTCCAGCGCTGCCGCCGCCTCGTCCACCGGCGTGCTGAAGCTCGGCAGCCGCGGCGCCGAGGTGCGGCAGTGGCAGGCCCTGCTCAACCGGATCTTCCGCGCCGGCGCCGTCGCCGGCAGGACCATCGCCGAGGACGGCGTCTACGGCCCGGGCACGGCCAGGGCGACCCGCACCGTGCAGGCCCACCTGCGCCTGACCCAGGACGGCGTCGTCGGCGACCGCACCCGCCGGGCCGTCTCCGGCCTCGGGTTCGCCACCGGCGTGGGCGGCACCACCCCGAGCAGCGACGCCCACGACGCCGACCGCCGGCTGCGCAGCGGCATGCGCGGCGCCGACGTCAAGAAGTGGCAGGGCACGATCAACATCGCCGTCCGGCTCGGCCGGTTCGACCACCCGCGGCTGGCCCAGGACGGCGAGTTCGGCCCCGGCACCCGCCGCGCCACCATTGCGCTGCAGAAGCAGCTGAAGGTCACCGCCGACGGCATCGTCGGGCCGACCACCCGCGAGGCCGCCGGCTGGCTGCTCGAGGGCTGACCCCCCGCCCGGCCGGCCCGCACCCGCGAGCCGGCCGGGCAGGCCTGCGCCACCACCAGGCGGCGCCCGTGCCGGCGGGGACCGGGCTCAGGGCAGCTGCTGCGGGTCCTGCTCCACGGCGGCGACGGGCTGCCCGGCCCGCCGGTCGCGCACGACGTCCCGGGCGCGGTGCCGGGCCTGGGCCAGCCGCCGGTGCGCCGCCGTCCCGGCGTACCGCGCGAGCAGGGCGGGCGGCACGCGCCCGGCCCCCACCTCGTACCCGAGCGCGGCCATGCGCCGTCCCGCGACCCGCTCGACGAGCGCGAGCACGTCGGGGGACAGCACGTCGCGGTAGGCCGACACGCGGTCCGGCCCGATGGGCTGCCCGGTGCGGCGGTGCCACGTCTTGCGCTCCGGCACGGCCGTGCCGGCGGTGTCCTGCGTCGCGGCCATCGCCGGGTCGTACTCCTCGCCGAGGAACGTGCAGAGCCGGCGCAGCACCGCCTCGGGGTCCTGCACGAGGTCCTCGTACCGCAGCTCGTGCCACGTCTGCGGCCCGAGCCGTCGCCGCCAGCGGTCGCCGTAGGCCTGCGCCTCGACCCAGGTCGCCAGCGCGGCGTCCGGGCCGTCGTGCCACCACGGCATGCGGCTGAGCGACGCGACGCACGCGCGGGGGTCGCGCACCACGTGGACCAGCTGCGCCGTCGGCAGCAGCCGCCGCACCGCCGCGACGTCCCGGTAGTAGCCGGGCCGCTTGTCACCCCAGCGGGGCTTGTCGAAGCGGTCGGCGTACGCGCGCAGGACCGCCGACAGACCGGAGCCGAGGGTCGGCGGCGCGGCCTGCACGCGACGCCGCAGCTCCCGGGCGGGCACCCCGAGGTCGCGCACCTGCCGCCGCGCCAGCACCCAGTCCGCGAGGCGGTCGCGTCCCGCCGGGTCGCGGAGGTCGCCGAAGGACAGCCGGGCCCGGTACGCGTCGACGAGCAGGCGCGTCTCGGGGGGCAGGGCGATGCGGGGGTGGCTGTGCAGGGCCACCTGGAGCAGCGTGGTGCCCGAGCGCGGGCAGCCCAGCACGACGATCGGACGCGTCGGGACGCTCATGCCCGGACGCTACGGGGCGGCGGCGGGCTCCTGGCCGGCGTGCTCCCAGTGCCACGGCTCGGGGCGGCTGCCGCCGGGCTCGGCCCAGGACGGGTGGGTCCAGCCGAAGTCCGGCCCGTGCTCCTGCAGCCAGCGGTGCGCGGCGCCGGTGAACGTCTCGGCGCCGCCGCACAGGTCGACGGCCCGGCCCCACCCGTGGTTCGACGTGCCGGGCACGGCGGCCAGGCCGGGCTTGCGCCGGAACACGTCGACCTGCGCGGGATAGCTGCGGTAGGAGTCGGTGAGGCACAGCGGGCGGCCGGTGTCGGCGGCGTAGCTGCGGCTCATGGCGTCGTAGGCCCGCGCGGCGGCCGGGACCAGGTGGTGGCCCGGTGCGGTCTCCAGGGCGCAGAGCACGGCATCGGGCAGCAGCCCGTTCGGGGCCTGCAGCGGTCCGGTCCAGGCGCAGCCGGTGCCGGCGCCGGTGGCGGTGCCGGCGTCGGTGTCGGCGGGGGCCGCGGGCGCGGCCGTCGTGTCGGGGTCGGAGGCGGCGACCTGCGCCGCTGCCCGCCGGGCCGCGTCGGCGCGGGCCGCGTCCGCCGCCGCCGCGGCCCTCGCCGCCTCGTCGGCTGCGGCCGCCCGCGCCCGCTCGCGCGCCACGGCACGCGCGTCGGCCTCCTGGGCCAGGCGCAGCCGCTCGACCTGCGCGAGCAGGTCGGCCTCGGCCCCGGCGGCCTCGTCCTGCAGCGCGCGCAGCCGGTCGGCCTGCTCGCGGCCGAGGTCCACGACCTGCTCGCGGGCGGCCTGCGCGTCGGTCCGCGCCCGCACCGACCCGGCGGCGGTGGCGACCGCCGCGGCCTCGTCCTGCTCCGCCCGCTCCTGCGCGCGGGCGAGCGCGGTGCGCACGGCGACGGCCTCGGACAGCCGGCCGGCGCGCAGCTCGACGAGGACCTGCAGGCCGGCGGGCGCGGGGTTGCGGTAGCGGACGGCGACGGCCTCGCGCACCGCGTCGCCGGCGTCGCCGGCCGCGGCCTCGGCCTGCTCGACGGCGCGGTCGGCGGCGACCGCGGCCGACTGCGCGGCGCCGAGCGCGGCCTGCCCCTGCTCGTACGCGCGCGCCCCCTCGGTCAGCTGCTCGGCGACGTCGGCGACGCGCCGCTCGACCTCGGCGAGCAGCCGGGCGGCCTCGGGGGCGGCGCGCTCCGGTGCGGGGGCACCGGAGACCGGGCCGGCCACCGAGAGCGCGAGCGCCGTCGCCAGGGCGGCGACGACGGGCAGGGAGCGGACGCGGGGCACGTCTGCGCATCGACGGGGGCCCGCAGGTCCTGGAGGACCCGGACGGGGTCAGCCGGTGGGCACCGGGACGAGCGGGTGGACCGCCGGCGCGACGGCCAGGGCGTCGCCGGCTGCCGCGAAGGCCTGCGCCACGTGCGGGGTCTGCAGGTGCGCGTCGAGGTCGGCCCGGGCCCGCCAGCGCTCGACCGTGACGAACGTCCCGGGGCTCTCGGCGGACTCGCTCAGCTCGTACGCCAGGCAGCCCTCCTCCTGCCGCGTCGGGGGGACGAGGGCGACCAGGGCGTCCCGCAGGACCGCCTCCTGGCCGGGCCGGGCGACGAGCACGGCGACGACGGACAGGTCGGGCACGGGGGACTCCTCGGTGTGCGCGGGGAGCCGGACCGTAGACCCACCCCGCCGACCGGGCCGGCTCAGGTGCGGTCGAGCAGGCGGAACAGCTCGGCCGGCCCGTACGTCAGGCAGATGCCCCCGGCGGTGACCGTCACCAGGCAGGCGATGAGCACCCACGCCGCCCCCCGGCGCCACGCGGTCTGCGGCCCCGGCATGGACGGGGGCAGGTACGCCGCCGGCAGCGTCCCGGGGCGCAGCAGCTCCTGCCAGTGCGGGTCCACCTCGCCGGCGTCGCGGGCGTCGGGGACCTGGTCGTACTCCGCGCGGTGCTCGGCCATCGGCCCAGCGTAGGCGCGGACGCCTGCTCAGCCCTTGGCGTCCGACCAGCGCGGACCCGTCCCGACCTCGACCTCGAAGCGCACCCCGCTCCCGGCCGACCACCGCCCGGCGGCCTCGCGCAGGGCGCGGTGCAGGAGCCCGGCCGCCGCCGGCCCGGACGTCACGGGCACGTGCAGCAGCAGCTCGTCGTGCAGGCACAGCACGACCTCGCCGCCCAGGGGCACCAGACCGGCGCGCACCGTCACCGCCCACACCTTGAACAGCTCGGCCGCCGCGCCCTGCACCACCGCGTTGCGCGCGCCGCGCCCGGCGCCCCCGCCGCCGAAGCGCAGCAGCCGGCCGCCCCACGTCCGCAGCTCGCCGCCCTCGCGGCCGACCCGCTCGGCCGCGCGCAGGTGGGCCAGCGCCTGCGGGTAGGCGCGCTCCATCCGCTGCAGGGCGGCGCCGGCCGTCCCGGAGGTCTGGCCGTACATCGCCGCGAGCACGGCCACCTTCGCGGTCGGGCGGTCGCACCCGAGCTGCGCGGCCACCGGCGCGTACATGTCGGGCTCGCGGGCCGCCGCCGTCAGGCCGGGGTCGCCGGACACGACGGCGAGCACCCGCGGCTCGACCTGGCCGAGGTCGCCGCGCACCAGGACGTGGCCCGGCTCGGCGGCCACCGCGGGCCGCAGCTCGGCCGGCAGGTTGTGCAGCCCGGCCGAGGCCGTCATCCGGCCCGCGGCCGCGTCCGCCGCGCCCCAGCTGCCGCGCAGCCGGCCGTCCGCGCCCACGTGCCGGTCCAGCCAGGACCAGCCGTACGTGGTGGCGAGCCGCTCGGCCTTGCGCCAGTCGAGCAGGGCGGCGATGCCGGGGGAGGTGGACCGGTGGGGCTCCAGGCGCCAGGACCGGGTGTCGGGGACGTCGATGCCGCTGCGCAGCAGCAGCTCGCGCACGGAGAGCGGGTTGCGCAGGTCCACGGCCGAGGCGCCCGGGAAGTGCCGCAGCACCTGCGCGTCGCGCACCGCCCGGGCCGCGGCCTCGTCGGCCGGCCGGGGGCCGACGGCGGCCTCGAGCAGCCGCTCGACGGTGGGCCGGTCCAGCGGCAGGCCGGTCGCCTCCAGCTCGACCGCCAGGAGCGCGGCGGCCGACTCGGCGCGCGCGGTCAGGACCGCGAGGGGCACGGCGTCGGGCTCGGGCCGCGGGTCGGGCAGCCGGGCGACGAGCGCCGCCTGGCCGGCCTGCACGTCCAGCGCGAGGGCCGCCCAGCGCGCCGCGCGGTCGAGCGCGTCCGGCTCGTCCGGTGCGGTGGTCCACGGCTCGCGGGCCCACTGCGGCGACAGCAGCCCGCCCGGGCCGACCGGCGGCTCGTCGCCGGGCAGGTCGAGCAGCGTGGGCTCGAGGGTCGGCGGCGCGGGCACGCCGACGTCGCGGCCGGGGCTGAAGACCGCCGCGGGGTCGTCGCGCCGGCCGCCGTGCAGCAGCCGGTGCACGGCGCCGAGGTCCCAGCACGCGCGGGGGCGCGCGCCGGAGGCTCCCAGCGCAGGGGCCGTCGTCGCCGCCCGCCACCACACCAGCCGTCCGGGCAACTCGGCCGGCACCCCGGCCACCGACCACGCGCGGCCCTCCCGCGCGAGCCCGGTGCCGCGGCCCGGGACCGCGGCGACGCCGAGCAGGGCCTCGCCGCTCAGCGCGCGTCCCCGGCCACGAGGTCGGCGCTCACCTGCGACAGGTCGGCCGCGCCGGCGAGCGCCATCGCCGCCGAGAGGTCCTCGGTGACCGCGCGCAGGCAGGCCTCGACGCCCCTGGCGCCGGCGAACGACAGCGCCCACAGGACGGGGCGGCCGAGCAGCACGGCCGTCGCCCCCAGCGCCAGCGCGCACAGCACGTCGAGGCCGGAGCGCAGCCCGCCGTCCACCAGGACGGGGACCCCGGGCGGCACGGCGGCGGCGACCTCGGGCAGCGCGCGGGCGGTGGACAGCGCGCGGTCCAGCTGCCGGCCGCCGTGGTTGCTCACCACGACGCCCGCTGCGCCCGCGTCGACGCAGGCCCGCGCGTCGTCGCCGCGCAGCACGCCCTTGACCAGGACGGGCAGGCCGCTGTGCCGCGCCAGCCAGGCGATGGCCTCGAGGCCGACGGACGGGTCCTGCCGCAGCTCCTCCGGCTGCGCGACGCCCGGGGGAGCGGCCCCCCGCTTGGCGCCGACGTACGGGGTGTCGCCGGTCAGGACAAGCGCGCCCGCCCCGGCCGCGGCGGCGCGCTGCACCAGGTCGAGGGTGCGGGACCGGTCGCGCAGGACGTAGACCTGCAGCCACCACGGGTCGGCGCCGACCTGCTCGAGGGGGGTCGACGACCGGGTCGACACGACGTGCAGGGACCCGGCCGCGCGGGCGCCCCGGGCGGTGGCCGGCTCGGCCCCGGGGTGCACGAGCCCGTGCAGCGCGGTCGGCCCCACGAGCACGGGCGTGGCGAGCCGGCGGCCGAGCAGGACCAGCGAGGTGTCGACGCAGGACACGTCGCGCAGCACACGCGGCCGCAGCCGGACGGCGGCCCAGGCCCGCTGCGCCTCGTCCAGGGTGGCCTGCGCGCCCGCGCCGCCGGCGGCCCACGCGTGCACGTCGGGCGGCAGCACCCGCGCTGCCAGCTCCTCGTGGGCGGACAGCAGCGGGAGCACCCGCGAACGCTAGCCGCGGGGGGCGGGGGCGCCGGCGCGCTGCAGCCGGGCCGCGGTCACCTCGAGCACGGCGCCCGTGCCGGCCCAGCGGCCCATCGCGGCGTACCGCTCCCGCACCTCGGCGTCGCCCGCGCCGCCCAGCCGCCCGCGCAGCCAGCCGTCCAGCACGAGCGGCCGCGGCCGGCCGAGCAGCGGCATGAGCGAGGCGGCGGCGAACGGCCCGAACCCCTCGAGCGAGCGCACCTGCGCGGCGACCTCATCGTCGCCGAGCGCCGGGTCGAGCAGCCGCTCCGGGTCCCAGCCGTCCAGCACCCGGCCCGCGAGCGCGTGCAGCCACGGCCCGCGGTAGCCCCAGCCGGCCGGCTCCCGCGCACGGACCTGCTCGGGGGAGGGGAAGGGGCCGCCGTCGACGAGCCGCCGGAGCATCGCCTGCGAGGACCGGTAGGAGGTCCGGGTGGCGGCGAGCACCCCGACGAGGTCCTGGAAGACGGTGGGGGAGCGCAGCGCCCGGCCCGCGCCGGCCGGTCGCACCCAGCGCAGCGACGGCACCCGGTCGCAGGCCTGCCACAGCGGCTCGAGGTCGTCGTCGAGCGCGAGCACCCGCCGCACGGCCCGGACGTCGGGCGCGGTTCCGCGCCAGCGCACGACCCCGCCGGGCTCGACCACCACGGGGCCCGGCAGCCGCAGGTGCAGGCGCCGGCCGTCCCAGGCGGTCGGCGCCAGCCCGACGCCGCCGTGCGACAGGGCGGTACGGGCCAGCGACCAGCCGTCGGGCACGTCCAGCACGAGCCGGCCGTCCCACGGGGCGTCGGGCGGCACGTCGCCGACCGGCCCGCCGGCGTCCAGCAGCGCCGCGGCCTGGGCCCCCACTCAGGGCCCCGCCGGCGGCACCGGCACGTCGTCCTGCGCCGGAGCCGTCACCTCCCTAGTCTGCGCGCGTGGGTGACGCGGACGCAGGTGCGGCGGGCGAGGTCGTCCAGGTCGTCGGCGCCGCCCTGCTGCGCGACGACCCGCCGCGCGTGCTGTCGTGCCGCCGGACCGCCCCGCCGCGGCTCGCCGGCCGGTGGGAGTTCCCCGGCGGCAAGGTCGACCCGGGGGAGTCCGACCGGCAGGCCCTGGCGCGCGAGCTGGCCGAGGAGCTCGGCGTGCGGGCCGAGGTCGGCGAGCGCCTCGGGCCCGAGGTCGACCTGGCCGGCACGGCGGTGCTGCGCGTCTACCTGGCGCGGCTGCTGGGCGACGACGAGCCCGCGCTGCTCGACCACGACGCGCACCGCTGGCTGACCGCGCAGGAGCTCGACGAGGTGCCCTGGATCGACGTCGACCGCCCGGTGGTCGAGGCGCTGCGGGAGCTGCTCGCCGGCGGCGGACCCGTTCCCGCCGGCTGAGCACGCCCTGCCCGGCCCTCGCGCGCGCTGCCGCACCTCGTGGCCCGGCACGCGGCGGCGCCCGCCCCTCGGGAGGGACGGGCGCCGCTGCTGCCGGACGGGTCCGGCCTAGCGGCGGAACACCTGGAGCTCGGCCGCCCGCACGTCGTCGCCGGAGGTGCTGGCGGTGTCGCAGTCGGTGGCCGACCGCGGGTCGGCGTCCTGCTCGCCCTGGTAGGCCGGGCCGCCGGTGCACTGCGAGTCGACGGCCTCGATGCGCAGGTGCGTGGCCCTCGTCGACGGGATCGCGAACGAGCGGATCGTCAGGTCGCTGACCCGCGGGCGCGGCCGGTCCGCCGGGAAGGCGTCGGCCGGGCTGGCGTAGACCTCGCCGAAGGCGGCGGGGTCGGCGCAGTCGGCGCCGGCCGTGGCGTCGCACGCCAGCACCCGGAAGGACCGCAGCGCGGTGTAGCGGCCCTGCGCGGCCGGGTCGGCGTCGCCGGACAGCACGGGTCGCAGCGCGGCGCTGACCTGGACGCGGCCGACCTTCTCGGCGCGGTCGCCGGCCAGGTCCACCGTGACGCCCTTGCCCCGGACGGGACCGCGGTCGACGGAGGCCCAGTTGGTGCCCTCCGTCTCGTCGATCAGCTTGTCGGCGTTGACGCCGTCACCGGTGGCGCGGGCACCCCCGGCCGCCGAGGCCAGGTTGGTCAGCACCTGCACCGGGAGGCTGCGGCGCTGCCGGCTCTTGACCTCGAAGGTGAAGCGCGTGTGGCCCACGCCCGCACCCACGGCGAGGCCGGAGTACGTCCCCGGCGTCATCGTCGCCGTGTCGCCGAGGGGCGTCGCCGGGTCGGTGTCGGCCACCGGGAGCGCCCGCGCCTCGTGGTCGCCCACGTAGAACCTGACCGGTCCGCCGCGGCCCTCGCCGACGGCCTTGAAGGTGATGCGGGCGTCGGAGGCGGTGCCGGTGGCGAAGGAGGGGACCGGGTCGGGGTCGGCGTTGGTGTTGCTCGTGGCGCCCGCCCCGAGGCCACGGCTGGCGAACACGGACCGCAGCAGGTCCTGGTCGGCGCCGCCGCGCATCTGCTCCGCGGCGAGCAGCGCGTCGCGGGCGTCCACCATGCTCACGCTGCCGTTGGCCATCAGCAGGTAGGAGTCGAAGACCAGCTGCATCCACCGCCGGTTGCCGGGGCAGGTCGAGTAGCTGCCCTCGCCGCGGGCGCACGCACGCTGCTGCGCCTCGGTGCCGGCGCCGTGCCGCGCGACCATCGCCTCGCGGATCGCGTGGTTGGTCGCGCTCCAGATCTCGCCGTCCGCGTGCACCTGCGGGCCCGTCAGGTCGTAGCCCACGTCGCTGTAGTTGAGGGGGCTGCGGCTCATGTCGTAGTTGCGGATGCCCGCGGCGGAGTTGCCGGTGACGTAGGCGCCGACGACCGTCGGCGTGTCCCCGGCGTTGCGGTAGCCGAACTCCCGCGAGTACTCGGTGGCCATGAGGTCCGACCAGCTCTCGCCCATCGCGCCGGCCTGCGGGCCGCGCAGCCCCGCGTCGGGTCCGGCGACCATGCGGTTGCTGACGGCGTGGCCGTACTCGTGGCCGATGACGCTCATGTCGTAGTCGCCGTCGACGCAGGGGGCGTAGAACGCCGCCGCGATCGGCTGCCACAGGTACATGTTGGAGATCGGGGTCAGACCGTCCGGGGGCGTCGCCTGGTTGGCGTTGTCGCGGATGTTCTGGTTGCGGGCCCCGGCCTGCGCGTTGCCCTGCTCGGCGTCGCCGCCGTCCTCCCCGCGGCCCAGGTTGTCGTGCTGGAGGTTCCAGGCGGTCTCGGTGAAGCCCAGGCCGTACGACCAGTCGTGCATGCGGTTGTGCATGCCGAACAGGTTGGCCGTCGCGGCCTCGAGGTCGGCCTCCTGCGGCGAGTCGAGGGTCGACGGGTCGCAGCGGCTCGCGTACCACTGGTTGGTCCAGGACGGCGCGTAGTCGCGGCTGGGCGTGGTCGCCAGCAGGCGGGTGGGGATCGCGCGGCCGGTGGAGTCGCTGCGGGTCTCGCCCGTGCGGGCGCTGTTGCCCATCGAGGTGAACGTCGGGGCCCCGGCCCGGACGTCCCAGGCCTGACCCGTCGCGGGGTCGCGCACCGCCTCGGTGCTGCCCGGCTGCGTGCCGGACAGGCTCCACGTGGTGCGGGTGTCGGTGCTGCTGTAGTCCGCCGGCGGATTGCTGGTGAAGACCTTCCAGCTGGGGTCGTCGGCGGCGTGGTCGACGAGGTCCTCGCGCAGCAGCACCTCGCCGGTGACGGCGTCGACGTAGCTCATGGTCGCCTCGGCCTCGCCCTCGGCGTCGGGCATGACGACGACCTCCCAGGCCGAGCGGGCGCCCTCGACCACGGGCAGCGCCACCAGCTGGACCCGGGCGGCCGGCCCGGCACCGGCGCCGGCCTCGCGGCGCGCGATCTCGACGGCCTGCTGCTCCGTCAGCCGGGCCGGGGCGGGCCGGGCGCTGCCCTTGGTGAGCGACGAGCTCGCCGACACGACCGTGCCGTCGACGACGCCGACCGAGACCAGCCCGTCGTGGGCGGCGGGCAGGTCGCCGAAGCGCTGCCGCAGCAGGACGGCCGAGCCCGCGCCGACGGGGTTGACGGCCAGGACCTCGAGCGCGTCGACCTGCTCCTGGGACAGGCCGAACAGGGCGCGGGCGCCGGACAGGTAGGCGCGGGCGGCGGCCTCCGGGTCGGCCGGCAGCCCGGTCGCGAGGGGGCGGCCCGCGTCGCTCACGCTCGTGGGCGTGCCGAGCGTGCCGAACCGGGCCTTGCCGCCGGAGGCGCGCACCTGCTCGGCGCTGGGGGCGCCGCGCCCGCGGCGGTCGCTGTCGCGCGAGGCGCGCTTCTCGCCCTGGACGTCGGCCTCGACGCCGGACGGGCCGGGGGCCGCCGTGGACGGCAGGCCCGGGACGAGGGCGGCGAGGACGGCGCCGGCGGCACCGGCGGCAGCGATGCTGCTGGTGCGTCGGCGGTACGGGGAGCGGGGCACGGGGTCTCCTTCGCCGGCGCGGGGCGCGCCGGTACGCGGGCGGGTCGCGGGAGAGTAACCACCCGTGTGCGCCACGTCACTAGCGAGGGAGGGCCGGCCCCGGGCTCACAGCCGGCCGAGGACGCCCTTGCGGGCCTTGTGCGCCTGCTCGTACGCGCGCACCCGGTCACGGCCCGCCTCGTCGAGGTCGCCCAGCCTGCCCAGCACCTCGGGCACGGTCAGGTCGTCGTACGCCGGCAGCGGCTCGCGGGCGGCCCGGGACGCCTTCGCCGCGGCCGGCGGGTTGGCGACGAACTGCCCGTCGCCCTCGCGCTTGACCCGGTCGGCCTCCTCGCGCTCGGCGGGCGACAGCCGCTCCCACGCCTCCTTGGGCAGGTAGCGGTGGGTGGTGTCGCCGTCGCGGGCCTGCGCGTCGCCGTCCTGGGTCTGCCAGTCCTCCTGCGTCCACCGGTCGAGGTGGCGGGCCGCCTCGGGCTCGTGCGCCTTGTCGGTGGTGTAGTCGCCGCCCTGCCGCTTGTACTCCGCCGCGACCAGCTGGGCCTTGCGGGCCGACCACTGGCCGGGCCGGCCGCCCCTGTCGCCGGCCGTCACCTCCGCCTTGATCCGCTCGCGGAGCTCGGGGTCGGTGTACGCGCGCTGGTCCCTGGCCACGCGGTGGAGCCTGCCCCGTGCGGCCCGCCCGTAGACTGGGGAGGCCTGAGCACCGCTCGGCGACACCTCGAGCCGAGCTGGAGCACCCGCATGCCTGCCCCCACGCAGACCCTTCTGACCCGCGACGACATCCGCAACGTCGCGATCATCGCGCACGTCGACCACGGCAAGACGACCCTGGTCGACGGGATGCTGCTGCAGTCCGGCGCCTACTCCGAGCACCAGCAGGAGGAGGGCGCGGTGACCGACCGCGTCATGGACTCGATGGACCTCGAGCGCGAGAAGGGCATCACGATCCTCGCGAAGAACACCGCGGTCCGGCGCAAGGACCTGCTGATCAACATCATCGACACCCCCGGCCACGCCGACTTCGGCGGCGAGGTCGAGCGCGGGCTGTCGATGGTGGACGGCGTGGCGCTGCTCGTCGACGCCTCCGAGGGCCCCCTGCCGCAGACCCGCTTCGTGCTGCGCAAGGCGCTCGCGCAGAACATGCCGGTCATCCTGATCATCAACAAGGTCGACCGCCCGGACGCCCGCATCGCCGAGGTCGTCGACGAGACGTACGAGCTGTTCATGGACCTCGACGCCACCGCCGAGCAGATCGAGTTCCCGATCGTCTACTGCCAGGCCAAGACCGGGCAGGCGTCGCTGAACCGGCCGGCCGACGGCACCAGCCCGGACAGCCCCGACCTCGAGCCGCTGTTCCAGGTCATCCGCGACACCATCCCGGCGCCGACCTACGTCGAGGGCGCGCCGCTGCAGGCCCACGTCACCAACCTGGACGCGTCGCCCTACCTCGGCCGCCTCGCGCTGTGCCGCATCTTCAACGGCACCATGCGCAAGGGCCAGACCGTCGCGTGGTGCAAGAAGGACGGCACCGTCGAGAACGTCCGGCTCACCGAGCTGCTCGGCACCGAGGCGCTCGAGCGCGTCACCATCGACTCGGCCGGTCCGGGCGAGATCGTGGCCATCGCCGGCATCCCGGAGATCTTCATCGGCGAGACCCTCGCCGACCCCGAGGACCCGCAGCCGCTGCCCCTCATGACCATCGACGACCCCAGCATCTCGATGACCATCGGCATCAACACCTCGCCGATCGCCGGCAAGAGCGGCAAGAAGCTCACGGCGCGCCAGGTCAAGGACCGGCTCGACAAGGAGCTGGTCGGCAACGTCTCCATCCGCGTGGAGAACACCGAGCGACCCGACACCTGGGAGGTCCAGGGCCGCGGCGAGCTGCAGCTGGCGATCCTCGTCGAGGTCATGCGCCGCGAGGGCTTCGAGCTGACCGTCGGCAAGCCGCAGGTCGTCACGCGCATCGTCGACGGCAAGGTGCACGAGCCGATGGAGCGCCTCACCATCGACACGCCCAGCGACTACCAGGGCGTCATCATCCAGCTGCTCGCCCTGCGCAAGGGCCGCCTGGAGCAGATGGTCGACCACGGCACCGGCTGGACGCGGATGGAGTACATCGTCCCGGCCCGCGGCCTCATCGGCTTCCGCACCGAGTTCCTCACCGAGACCCGCGGCACCGGCCTGCTGCACCACGTGCACGAGCGCTACGAGGCGTGGCACGGCGAGATCCGCACCCGCCCGTCCGGCTCGCTCGTGTCCGACCGCAGCGGCCCCACGACCGGCTTCGCGCTGTCCAACCTGCAGGAGCGCGGGGTCATGTTCGTCGGCCCCGGCACCGAGGTGTACGAGGGCATGATCGTCGGCGAGAACTCCCGCGCGGACGACATGGACGTCAACGCCACGAAGGAGAAGAAGCTCACGAACATGCGGCAGAGCTCCTCGGACGTGCTCGTCCCGCTCATCCCGCACCGGGCGCTCAGCCTCGAGCAGGCGCTGGAGTTCTGCCGCGAGGACGAGTGCGTCGAGGTCACGCCGGCGACGGTGCGCATCCGCAAGGTCATCCTCGACCAGACCGGCCGGGCGAAGTCCAACCGCAAGGCCAAGGCCACGACCTGACGGGCCCGGGCGCCTAGGCTCGCGGGCGTGAGCTCCTGGTCCGGGCGCCTGCTGGTCGCCACGCCGAGCCTGCTCGACCCCTCGTTCCTGCGCGCGGTCGTGCTGCTGCTGCAGCACGACGAGGGCGACGGCGCCCTCGGCGTCGTGCTCAGCCGGCCGTCCGAGACGGCCGTCGCGGAGGTGCTGCCGGCCTGGTCGGGCGTCGCGGCCGACCCGCCGCTGGTCTTCGGCGGCGGCCCGGTCCAGCCGACCGCCGCGGTGTGCGTCGGCCGGCTGACCGCGCCCGCCCACCCGGCGTACGGCTGGGCGCCGCTGACCGACCCGCTGCTCGGGACGGTCGACCTCGACGGCGACCCGTGGGAGGGGCTGGCCCAGGTGCGCGTGTTCGCCGGCTACGCGGGGTGGTCGGCCGGGCAGCTCGAGGCCGAGGTCGAGGAGGGCGCCTGGTGGGTCCTCGACGCCCTGCCCGGCGACGCGTTCAGCCCCCGCCCGGACCTGCTGTGGGGGCAGGTGCTGCGCCGGCAGGGCCCGCCGCTGGCCTTCGCCGCCAGCTATCCGGAGGACCCCGGCCTCAACTGAGCAGCCAGCCGAGCAGGGCGTCGCGCACCTGCGTCAGGCCCTTGTAGGCCAGCGCCTCGTCGCCCATCGACGCGACCGCGTCGTGCAGGACCCGCCGCTGGCCGGCGCCCAGCGAGGTGAGCGGCACCAGGTGCGGCCGGATGAGGAACAGCGCCCGGTCCAGCTCGGGCAGCGGCAGGCTGGTCTGGCGCTCCACCCGCAGCCACCACCGCTGCGGCGGGGGGCAGCCGTGCGGCGCGGCGTCCGGCGCGGAGGGGTCGCGGTCGAGGCGGCCGTCGGGGTCGAGCCCCCACACGTGCTGGCTGAACGGGCCCTTGACCAGCAGCGCCTCGGTGAGCGCGCCGCTCGCTGCGCGCAGCCGGGCGCCGTCGGCCACCGGGGCGTGCAGGGCCGGCAGGTCGGCGCCGGCCCTGCGCCGGGGCGGCCAGCCGCTGGGGAAGGCGACCGCGAGCAGCTCGCAGGTCGCGCGGGCCGGGCCGCGCCGGCGCAGGACGACCAGGTCGTCGGAGCAGGCCAGCAGCCAGGCCTCGGCGAGGGCGAGCGGCTCGTCGGCGTCGACCGGCGGCGTGCCGCCGGGGTGCGGGGCGGGCAGCAGCCGCGCGGCCGCCCGCAGCGCGGCCAGCAGGCCGGCGTCGTCCGGGTCCTGCGGGTCGCGGACGAGCACGCCGTCCCGGTCGTCGCGCAGCCGCTCGAGGCGGCGCTGCCGCGCGGCGGGCCAGGCGTCGTCGACGACCAGCGGCGGCCCGTCGTACGGCTTCGGGGCCGGCGTGGTGCGGTAGGGCGCGCGGACCGGGAACGGCCGCTGCACCGGCGGCAGCGCAGCACTCACCCGGTCATCCTGCCCGGTGCCCGGCGGCGTCAGGCGGCGTCGCGCAGCGCACGCAGCCCGACGGTCGCCGCGTCGATCTCGCCGAGCAGGTGCTCGACCTCGGCGGCCAGGTCCAGGGCGAGGCCGTCGCGCAGCTCCAGCTCGACCCGCTCGCAGGCGTCCGCCAGGCGCCCTGCCCCCAGCGCGGCGCTGCCCGAGCGCAGCGCGTGGGCGGCCTGCGCCACCTGCTCCCCGTCGCCGGCGGCGGCGCCGGCCCGCAGCGCCGCGGCGCGCCCGGGCGACTCGCCGAGCCAGGTGTCGACCAGCACCGCGCGCAGCGCGGGGCCGCGCGCCCCGAGGCGGGCGGTCAGCCCCGCCAGCACACCGGGGTCGACCGCGCCGACGACCGGCTCGGGGTCGGGGGCCGGCGGCACCGCGGCGGGGGTGGACGCCAGCAGCGCGAGCAGGTCGTCCGAGCGCACCGGCTTGCCGAGGTGGCCGTCCATGCCGGCGGCCAGGCAGCGGTCGCGGTCCTCGCTCAGCGCGTTGGCCGTCATGGCGACGATCCGGGGCTGCCGCCCGGCGGGGAGCTCGGCGCGGATGCGGCGGGTCGCCTCCAGCCCGTCCATGACGGGCATCTGCACGTCCATGAGCACCAGGTCGTAGTCGCGGTCCCGCAGCGACTGGAGCGCCTCCGCGCCGTTGCCGACCACGTCCGGCCGCTGGCCGAGGCGCTGCAGCACCAGGACCGCGACCTTCTGGTTGACGGCGTTGTCCTCCGCGAGCAGCAGCCGCAGGCGCGGGGGCACGGCGGGCGCGGGGGCCGGGGCGCCGTCGCGCTCCGCGTCGCCGAGCGCCCGCGCGAGCTCGGTGCGCAGGGCCCCGGCCTTGACCGGCTTGACCAGGTGGCTCAGCGACAGGTGGGCCGAGCCGGTGGGGCGCTGCCCGAGCGAGGTGAGCAGCACGACCGGGACGTCGGCGCCGTGCGGCGTCGCGCGCAGCGCCTCGGCGACCTGCAGGCCGTCCAGGCCCGGCATGTGCATGTCGAGCACCACCAGGTCGTACGCCGCGCCGGACCGCCAGTGCTCCACGGCCGCCACGGGGTCGCCCTCGTCGTGCACGCGCATGCCCCAGCCCTCGAGCTGGGCCCGCAGGATGCGCCGGTTGGTGGGGTTGTCGTCGACGACGAGCGCGGAGCGGCCGGGCAGCGCGGCCGGTGCGACCCGCAGCAGGTCCTCGGTCTGCTCGCCGGCCGGCAGGCGGACGACGAGCACGAAGGTGGAGCCGACGCCGGGCGTGCTCTCGACGTCGAGGCTGCCGCCCAGGCACTCGGCCAGCCGGCGGCTGATCGCCAGGCCCAGCCCGGTGCCGCCGTACGTCCGGGTGGTCGAGGCGTCGACCTGGCTGAAGGAGCGGAAGAGCCGGTGCATGCGGTCGGCGGGGATGCCCACCCCGGTGTCGCGCACCGCGACGCGCAGCGCGCGCGGCCCGGCGGGGTCCTGCTCCCCGTCGACGTCGTGCCCGGGGGCCAGGTCGACCGTGACCACGACCTCGCCGGCGGCGGTGAACTTCACCGCGTTGCTCAGCAGGTTGACCAGGATCTGGCGCAGCCGGGACGCGTCGCCGACCAGCACCGGGGGCACGGCCGGGTCGATCTGGTACGCGAGGTCCAGGCCCTTCTGCGCGGCCTGCGCGGCGACGAGGTCCAGGCTCGCCTCGACGACCTCGCGCAGCGGGAAGGGCGCCTGCTCGAGCTCGAGCCCGCCGGACTCGATCTTGGAGAAGTCGAGGATGTCGTTGATGATCGTCAGCAGGCCGTCGCCGGAGCTGCGGACCGTCTCGGTGTAGTCGCGCTGCTCGGGTGTCAGGGGGGTGTCCAGCAGCAGTCCGGTCATCCCGATGACGGCGTTCATCGGGGTGCGGATCTCGTGCGACATGGTGGCGAGGAAGGCCGACTTGGCGGCGGTGGCGGCCTCCGCGTCGTGCCGCGCCCGTACCAGGTCGGCCTCGCGGCCCTCGGCCGTCTCGCGCTCGTGCTCGAGGGCCTCGGCCATCTCGGACAGCCCGGCGGCGACCTGCTGCAGCTCCGCGGGTCCCTGCAGGGGGGCGCGCGCCGACAGCCGGCCGGCCTGCAGCTGCCGCATCGTCGTCAGCAGCCCGTGCACCGGGGCGACGAGGCCGGCCCGCAGGCGGACGAACTCCCGCCGCAGCGCCAGCGCGACCGCGACCATGAGGACCACCACGACGACGAGCGCGACCGACAGGACCTGCAGCTGCCGGGCCTGGGCCTGGGCGCGCAGGGCGTCGGCGCCGCTCTCCGCGCGCAGGTGGGCGGCCCGGTAGGCGTCGAACAGCTCCTTGCCCGCGCCGAGGAACGACGCCCGCTGCGCCGCGGCCGGCACGCGCTCGCGGGCGACGTCGGCCCACTGCACCCACCAGTCCTGCTGCCGCCGCCCGACCTCGGCGAGCAGCGCGAGCTGGGCCGGCTGGTCGGCGAAGGCCGTCCGGGCCTCCGCCTCGCGCAGCGGCACCTCGCGGACGGCGGCCAGGTAGGGCTGCAGGAAGCGCTGCTCGTCGGTGAGCAGGAACCCGCGCAGCCCGGTCTCCTGGTCGACCATCGCCTGGTGGCTCAGCCGCACCGCGCGGGCGCCGTCGCTGTAGCGGTCGGTCGTGGGGACGAGCCAGGAGAACAGCGCGGCCAGCACGAGGGCGCTGACGAGGGCCGTGGACAGCACGGCCAGCAGCACCGCGCGGCCCAGGCGGCTCAGCTGGGCGGAGAGGCTGTCCGCCGTGCCGGTCCCGGCCGGCGGTCGGGAGCCGGGAGGGGACGTACTGTCCTGCGCATGACCGGTGCCACGCTCCCGCCGCCCCCCGAGCCCGACGAGCGGATCCCGGACGGTGCCGTGGAGTCGGTGCTCGCGCAGGCCGAGGCCGCCGTCGACGGCGCCCCGGAGGTGCTCGACCTGACTCCGCTGGACCATCCCCGCCGCCTCCTGCTGGTGCACGCACATCCCGACGACGAGACCATCGGCACCGGAGCGACGATGGCAAGGGCCGTGGCCGAGAACGTCGCGGTGACTCTCGTGACGTGCACCCTCGGCGAGGAGGGCGAGATCCTCGTCCCCGAGCTCGAGCACCTCGCCGCGGACCGCGAGGACGGGCTCGGCCGGCACCGGGTCGAGGAGCTCGCGGCGGCCATGGAGGCCCTGCGGGTCACCGACCACCGCTTCCTCGGCGGCCCCGGGCGCTGGCGGGACAGCGGGATGATGGGCACCCCCGCCAACGAGCGGCCCGAGTGCTTCTGGCAGGCCGACCTCGCCGTGGCCGTCCGCGAGCTCGTCGCCGTCGTGCGCGAGACCCGCCCGCAGGTCGTCGTCACCTACGACGAGCGGGGCGGGTACGGGCACCCGGACCACGTCCAGGCCCACCGGGTGACGGTGGCGGCGTACGACGCGGCCGCCGACCCGGCGTACGAGCCGGAGCTCGGCGAGCCCTGGCAGGCCAGCAAGCTGTACTGGACCGCTGTGCCCAAGAGCGTGCTGCAGGCCGGGATCGACGCGCTCAAGGAGAGCGGGGACACCGGCTTCTTCGGGGTGGACAGCGCCGACGACCTGCCGTTCGGCAACCCCGACGAGGAGGTCACGACCGAGGTCGACGCCACCGAGCACCTCGACGCCAAGGTCGCGGCGATGCGGGCCCACCGCAGCCAGATCGCCGTCGACGGCCCGTTCTTCGCCCTGAGCAACGGGGTCGGCCTGCAGTCCTTCGGCCGCGAGCACTACGTCCTCGCGCGCGGCGAGCGCGGCCCGTCGACGGGCCCCGAGGGCCGCGAGGACGACCTGTTCGCGGGCGTCCTCGGCTAGTCCCCCCTGCCGGGTGGTACCCGGTCGGTGACCCTCCTCGTCGCGGGGGGACCTGTCCTGCTCACCCGTCGGGTGGGTCGGTCCAGCCGTGGGGGCTGAGCCGCCGTCCGTCGCGCAGCCGGATGGTGCGGTTGCCGGTGTGCAGGTCGTGGTGAGTGGTGTCGCACAGCGGGACCGAGTCCCGGTAGCTCGTGGTGCCGGTCAGGTGCCACGGGGTGGCGTGGTGCGGGACCAGCGGTGTGCCCGGTGGGCTCGTGCAGCCCGCTCCGGCACACCGGCCGCCCCACTGCACGTGCAGCGCTCGGCGTTCGTGGGGCTTCAGCGTGCGTTCGGTGTGGCTGGCCTCGATGACCTTGCGGCCCAGGCTGAGCACGAGCCGGGTGATGCGGCTGTCGCACAGCAGCCGCCGGACCAGTCGGGCCGGCAGGGCGGTCCCCGCGGCGGTGGTCGCGGGGAGCGCCCCGGGCCGGCCGGTGAGCTGGTCGAGGCTGACGGTGACGAGCAGGTGCGGGGCGGCCTTGTCCCGCAGCCCGAGGGCTTCGGTGTCGAGCAGCCGGCGCAGCGCGAGCTTCAGCGCGTCGTGGTCCTGCTGCCGGCGTGACCGCGGGGCGGGGGCGGACGGCTCGTCGCTGTGCTGGGCGGCCCAGGCGGCGGTGTCGGCCGGGTTCGCGGGGTCGGTGGCGCGGGCGGCGGTCAGGACGGTGTGCAGCAGCTCGCCGCACTCCAGGTCCAGGTCGCCCTGAAGCACGGTCCAGCCGGACCCGTCGCTCTTGCGGACGAGCTTCAGCCCCCGGTCGCGGTGCGCCCGGTCGGCGCGGTCCTCCAGCTGCAGCGGCAGCAGCGCGTCCACCAGCTGACCGAGGGCGGCCCGCAGGTGCCCGGGCTCCAGGTGACCGGCGAGGACCAGGAACGCGGCCTCCATCCGGGCGATCCCGGTCGTCGGCGTTGCCGAGATGGCGTCCAGCTCGCATCCGAGCGCCCGCAGCTCGTCGTCGGTGTCGTCGTCGCCGCCGCGGGCCTGCGCGACCAGCGTCAGCACCCCGTCGACGATCACGGCCTGCAAGACCTGTTCGGCGGGCTGGTCGTCGATCAGGCCGTCGGGCCGGTCCAGGTGGCGCCGCACCCGGTCGAGCGCCTGCCCGATCAGCACCGCCGACGGCAGCGAGAGCAGCCCCTCGGCGAGATGCTCGGCGACCTGCGGCAGCCGCGCCAGCCTGGTGGCCAGGGCGACCCGGTCCCGGCCGAGCCCGACCTGCTGGCGCTCCACCCACGCGCCGGCGGACGGGGCGTCGTCGAGGGTGTGCAGCTCGCGGGTGTGCACATCGGCCAGCCGGGTCAGCGACAGCGCGTTGAGCTTCTCCAGCTCCCGCAGCACCACCGCCGTCTCCGCGAGCGCCTGCGGCCCGGGCAGGTCCGCCGGAGGCTGCGCACGCAGAGCGGCGACCGCCTGCTGCAGCAACCGCACCGGCTCCGACAGCTGTGCGGGGGCCGGCAGCAGCGTCGATGCCGTCGTCACTGCGTCCACCTCCTCCTACAACTCGAACACCTGTTCGAATTGTACCCCGGGGCCGACTCTCAAGCAAGCAGTACCTGCAGGTCAGAGGGTAGATCGGGACCTGATCGGCGCACTGCACGAGAGCCGCGGATGCCCTGCGTCGGCGTGTCCGAGGGCCTGCCGCCAGCAGCCGTCGGCGGACACCGCCCGGGGCGGACGTGGCGGCGCGCCGGCCCGGGTGCCCCGCGCCCGCTCTCGTGCCCGCCGTGACCGCCCTGGATCGCCCGTTCGGGTGGTCCTGCTGATCACGCTTGGTGCTTGCTGGTCACGCAACGCATGCTCGTCGCGTCACCGCTCCGCTGGTGACCTCGGCCTGAGGAGCCCCGTGCCCGGTCCCGCACACCCCGATGACGCCGGTCCCGCCCTGGACCGCCTGGCCGGTGCCGGCGCGCGCGTGCTGCCGCTGCGCGACGCGGACGTGGGGACGACGCGGGAGCTGCGGCGGCGCGGCCGCTTCGTGCGCCTGGCCGTGCTGGTCTGGGCCGTCGTCGGGCTCGCCTGGCTGCGGGTGCTCACCGCCGAGCCGGGCGCGCCGCTGGTGCCGGTGCCTGCGGTCGACCCCTTCCTGGTGACGATCATCGTCTTCTTCGGCCTGCTCATCGGCCTCGCCGTCGGCCAGCAGGTGCTGTCGGGGCGCTCGCCGCACGTCACCTACCGGCCCGAGCAGATCGACGTCGCGCTCGACGACGTGGTCGGCATCGACGCCGTCAAGGACGACGTCGTCCGCTCGCTCAACCTGTTCCTCGCCCACCGCACGTTCAGCCGCGAGATGGGCGGCACGCCGCGCCGGGGCCTGCTGTTCGAGGGCGCGCCGGGCACCGGCAAGACCCACCTGGCGCGCGCGATGGCCCGCGAGGCGGGCGTGCCGTTCCTGTTCGTGAGCGCGACCGGCTTCCAGAGCATGTGGTACGGCGCCACCGCCCGGCGGGTCCGCTCGTACTTCAAGGCCCTGCGCAAGGCCGCCCGCAAGGAGGGCGGCGCGATCGGCTTCATCGAGGAGATCGACGCGATCGCGATGGCCCGCGGAGGGGTCGCCGCGGCCACGGCGACGGCCCCCTCGCGGCTGGCCAGCGGCTGCCACGGGACGGCCCAGCTGCCCGCGGTGTACGCGCCGGCCGCGCCCGTGCGGTCCGCGCAGGTGCAGCACGGCTTCGCCAGCGAGGGCACCGGCGGCGTGGTCAACGAGCTGCTCGTGCAGATGCAGTCCTTCGACGCCCTCACCGGCCGGCAGCGCGTCGGCGGCTGGCTCGTCGACCGGGTCAACCTGCTGCTGCCGCCGGACCGACAGCTGCGCCGGCCCGCCCTGCTGCCGGCCAACGTCCTGCTCGTCGCGGCCACCAACCGGGCGGACAGCCTGGACCCGGCGCTGCTGCGGCCGGGCCGCTTCGACCGGCGGCTGACCTTCGAGCTGCCCGCCAAGAGCGGCCGCCGCGCGCTCGTGGACCACTTCCTCGCCCGCAAGGCGCACGCGGCCGAGCTCGACGACCCCGAGCGGCGTGACGCGCTGGCCGCGATCACGCAGGGCTACACGCCGGTGATGGTCGAGCACCTGCTGGACGAGGCCCTCGTCAGCGCGGTCCGGGGCGGCCGCCGGGAGATGGGCTGGGCGGACGTCGAGCACGCGCGGCTCGTCGAGGAGGTCGGCACCGGCTCGCCGGTCGAGTACACCGAGCACGAGCGGCGGCTCATCGCGACCCACGAGGCGGGGCACGCCACCCTCGCCCACCTGGTCGCCCCGCACCGCCGGCTCGAGGTCCTCACCATCGTCAAGCGGCGCGGCTCGCTCGGGCTGCTCGCCCACGGCGACCGCGAGGACGTGTTCACCCGCTCGCGCAGCGAGCTCAAGGCGCTCGTGCAGATCGCGCTCGCCGGGCAGTGCGCCGAGGAGCTCTTCTTCGGCGACGTCTCCACCGGCCCCGGCGGCGACCTGCTGTACGCCACCAACTGCGCCGCGGAGATGGTCGGCGCGCACGGCATGGACGCCAGCCTGGTGTCCTACCTCGCGGTGCAGAGCGGCGCGCTCTCGGACACCAACCTCGTCGGCCGGGTGCTCGCCGACGACCGCGGCCGCGACCGGGTCGAGGCGCTGCTGCAGGAGCAGAAGCGGGTGGCCGCCCAGCTGCTCGCAGGCTCCCGCCACCTCGTGGAGGCGCTGCGCGACGCGCTGCTCGAGCGCGAGGAGCTCGTCGGGCACGAGATCACCGACGTGCTCGAGGCGGCGGCCGCGGCCGGCCGCGTCGTCGACCTGCGCGAGGCGGCGGTCCTGCCGCTCGACTGAGCCCGCACCGGGCCTCTGCGAGGCTGGGGGCGTGCCCTCCGAGACCGTCTCCCGTGCGGGCCGCTTCGCCCTCGTCCTGCTGCTGACCGTCCTGCTGGCCGTGTGGGGCGCCTTCCTCGTCCCGCTGCGGATCGGCGGTGTGCCGGTGCCGGTCGGCCTGCTGCTGGCCCTGTCCACCGTCCCGCTCGGGCTGGCCGGCGGGCGGGCGCTCGACAGCCGGCTCGGGGTGGCCCTGCCCGGCGTGCTGTGGCTGCTGGTCGGGGTGACGCTCGGCAGCCGGCGCAGCGAGGGCGACATCGTCGTGACGGGCGGGACGCTCGGCCTGCTGTTCCTCCTGCTCGGCACCCTCGGGGCGTCGGTGACCGCTGGGCTGTGGCGCCCGGCACGGCGCCCCCGCGGCGCTGCGCAGGAGGGCGTGGGCGCCGTTCCCCGTTAGGCTCGCCCCGTGACTGCCGCGCTGGACCCGCTCGCCTACCGCCGCGTCGTCGGCCGGTTCGCCACCGGGGTCACCGTGGTCACCACCGTGCTCCCGGAGGGCGAGCGGCACGCGCTGACCTGCAACTCCTTCACCTCGGTGAGCCTGACGCCCGTGCTGGTGCTGTTCTGCGCCGAGAAGGTCGCGCGGTTCCACGACGCGGTCCTCGACTCCGGCGCCTGGGCCGTGTCGGTGCTGTCGACCTCCCACGTCGCGGCCTCGCGCCACTTCGCCGCCCGCGGCCGCGACCTGACCACGCAGTTCGAGGGCGTCCCCACCCTGCGCGGTCCGGTGACCGGGGCGCCGCTGCTCGCCGGCGCGCTCGCCACCCTGGAGTGCCGGACCGCGTCGGTCACCGACGCCGGGGACCACTCGGTGGTGATCGGTGAGGTGCTCGCCGCCTCCCTGCCCGAGCCGCAGGCCGACCCGCTCCTGTACTACGAGGGGGGCTACCGCACGGTCCGCGCCCCCGAGCCGGCCTGACGCACGGGGCGAGTGCCGCTCCCCGACCCCCCGCCGCCCCGACCAGGAGACCTGCGTGCCCCGCCCCTCCCGCACCGTCCTGCTCGCCGGCGCCGGCGGGCTGGCCGCCGTCGCCCTGCTGGCGACCGGTGCGTCGTACGCGTTCGCGGACGAGGGCGTGCCGCGAGGCGTGCGGGTGGCCGGCGCCGACCTGGGCGGTCTGAGCGAGCAGCAGGCCGAGCGGGCCCTGACCGACGCGCTGGCCGAGCGGGTGGCCGGACCGGTGCGGCTGACCGCGGCCGACCGGCAGCTCTCGCTCGACCCGGCCGCCGCCGGGCTGGCCGTCGACGTCGCGGCGACCGTCGACGAGGCCGCGTCCGCCGGGCCGGTCGACCGGCTGCGCGCGCTGGTCGGGGCCGACCGCGAGGTGGAGCCGGTGACGGACGTCGACGGCGTGCGGCTGCGTGCGGCGCTGCGGGCCGTGACGGCGCCGGTGGGCCGCCCGCCGCGCGAGGGCAGCGTCGGCTTCCAGGGCCGCGAGCCGGTGCCGGTGCTGCCCGAGGAGGGCCGCCAGGTGCCGGTGGACCAGGCGGCGGACGCCGTCTCGGCCGGCTGGCTGGACGGCGGGCCGGTCGCGCTGCCCGTCGAGACGACGCCGGTGCGCACCACGGCGGAGGACGTCGCGGCGGCCGTCCGCGACGTGGCCGAGCCGGCGGTCGCGGCCCCGATCGCGCTGGACGTCGGCGGCGACGAGGCCCTGGTCGTCCCGCCGCGGGCCGTCGCCCGCGCGTTGACGGTCGAGGCCGACGCCGAGGGCGCCCTCGTGCCGCGCCTGGACGGGCCCCGGCTGCGCAAGGCGCTCGGCGACCGGGTCGACGGCGTGGGCCGCCCCCCGCGCGACGCGTCGTTCCGCATCCGGCGCGGCAAGCCGGTCGTCGTGCCCAGCCGGGCCGGCACCTCGGTCACCCCGGACGCCCTGCGCGAGGCGGTGCAGGGCGTGCTGACCGCGCCGGCCCCCCGCCGGGCCGAGGTCGTCCTGGGGGAGACCGCGCCCGAGCTGACCACCGCGGAGGCCGAGGACCTCGGCATCCGGGAGAGGCTCGCGTCCTACACGACCGAGCACCCCTGCTGCGCCCCGCGCGTCACCAACATCCAGACGATGGCCGACCTCGTCGACGGCTCCGTCGTGCTGCCCGGTGAGACCTACAGCCTGAACGGACGGGTCGGCGCGCGCGACACCGCCCGCGGGTTCGTGGCGGCGCCGCAGATCCTGAACGGGCAGTTCGTGGACGGCGTCGGCGGCGGGGTCTCGCAGTTCGCCACGACGATGTACAACGCGACGTTCTTCGCCGGCATGGAGGACGTCGAGCACAAGCCCCACAGCTACTGGATCACCCGCTACCCGCAGGGCCGCGAGGCGACGGTCTCGACCCCGGCGCCGGACCTGAAGTGGCGCAACGACAGCCCGCACGGCGTCCTGGTCACGACCTCCTACACCGGCACCTCGATCACGGTGACCCTGTGGGGCACGGAGCGCTACGACGAGGTGGAGGCGCTCAGCAGCGGCCGCAGCAACGTCAAGGGCTTCGGGGTCGAGTACGTCGACCGCCCCGACTGCACGTCCTCGCTCGGGATGGTCGGCTTCGACATCACCATCACGCGGCTCATGAAGGACGACGGCGAGGTGGTGGCCCGCAGCCGGGCCAGCCACCGCTACCTGCCGGAGCCGCGCTTCATCTGCGGGCCCCCGCCGGCCCCGTCGCCCACCCCCAGCGCGTCCCCGACGCCGGAGGACGGCCCGGAGCCGGAGGACAGCCCCAGCCCCGGGGCCAGCCCGAAGGCCAGCCCCAGGCCCAGCCCGACGAAGGACTAGCCCGACGAAGGACTAGCCCGCGGTCCACTCCTGGCCCGCCGGCGTGTCCTTCACGGCGACGCCGAGGGCCGCGAGCTCGTCGCGCAGGCGGTCCGAGGCCGCGAAGTCCTTGCCGGCGCGGGCGGCCGCCCGGGCGTCGAGCAGCTCCTGGGCGCCGTCCGGCAGCGCCGCGACCGGGCGTGGGCGGCCGACGTCGCGGGCGAGGTCGAGCCCGAGCAGCCGGTCGGCCCACGCGAACGTCTCGAACCTCGCTCCCGGCGCGACCGCGTCGTCCTTCTCGAGACGGCGCAGCACCTGCAGGGCGCGGGGCGTGTCCAGGTCGTCGTCGAAGGCGGCCAGCACCTCGGCGGAGGCGGTCGCGTCCATCGCCTGCGAGGGCTCCTCGGCCCAGTCGGCGACCCGCTCGCGCCACCGGCGCAGCGTCGTGTCGGCGGCGGCGATCGCGTCCCACGACAGGTCGGCCTGGGACCGGTAGCGGGTGCGCAGGAAGGCCAGGCGCAGCGCGAGCGGGTCGTGCCCGCGCGCGACGACGTCGGACACGAGCACGACGTTGCCCGTCGACTTGGCCATCTTGCGGCCCTCGAACAGCAGGTGCTCGCCGTGCACCCAGTGCCTGACGACCTCGTGGCCGACGGCGGAGTCGCTCTGGGCGCGCTCGTCCTCGTGGTGGGGGAAGCGCAGGTCGATGCCGCCGGTGTGCACGTCGATGGACTCGCCGAGCAGGTCCAGCGACATCGCCGAGCACTCGACGTGCCACCCGGGGAAGCCCCGGCCCCAGGGGGAGTCCCACGTCATCTCGCGCGCCTCCGCGCGCTTCCACAGGGCCCAATCGGCGTGGAAGCGCTTGCCGGTCGCCGTCGACTCCCCGGTCGCGCCGTGGCCCGCGCGCAGCTGGTCGAGCCGGTTGCCGCTGATCGCGCCGTACGAGTCGAACGAGCGCGCGTCGAAGTAGACGGTGCCGTCGTCGCCGACGTAGGCCCGGTCCTGCTCGACGAGCCGGCCGATCAGCGCGAGCATCAGCTCGATGCACTCCGACGCCCGCGGGTAGGCGTCGGCCGGGTGCACGTTGAGCAGCGACAGGTCCCGGTGGAAGGCGTCCTCGTAGTAGCGGGCGACCGCGAACGGGCTCCGGTCCTCGAGCTTGGCCTGGGCCAGCAGCTTGTCCTCGCCGGCGTCGTCGATGCCGGTGTCGTCCTGCATGTGGCCGACGTCGGTGATGTTCTGCACCAGCCGGACGCGCAGGCCGTGCTGCTCGGCGGTGCGGCGCAGCAGGTCGGTGAGCAGGAAGGTGCGCAGGTTGCCCACGTGGGCGTAGCGGTAGACGGTCGGCCCGCAGGCGTACACGGTCAGCAGCCCGGGGGTGGTGGGCTCGATCGTCTCGACGCGTCGGGTACGGGTGTCCATCAGGCTCAGCACCGCCCGAGGGTACGGCGGGGCCCGAGGGGCCGAGGTGCGCTGAACACCCGCACGGGTGCACCGGCGGCTCGGGGCCGGGCCGACGTGCTTCCCGTGGCCCTCCTGCGACCCGAGACGCCGCGCGTCGCCGTCCGCGCGGGGGTCGTGCTGCTCTGGGCCGGGCTCGCGCTGCTGACCGGCGCCGGGGCCGCGCCCGGCCTGCGCGACGTGCTGCTCGGCGCGGTCCTCGTCGTGGCGGCGGCGGGCTGCGCGGCGCGGGCCGTCCTGGTCGAGCGCGAGCGGGCGGTCTGGGCGCTGTTCGCCGTCGGCCTCGCCGGGTACGGCGGCGCCCGCGTGCTCGTGCTCGCCGAGGGGGACGGGAGCGCCCCGGGGGGCACGGCGCTGCTGCTCTACCCGGCGGGCTGCGCCGCGCTGGTGGTGCTCACCCGCTGCCGGGTCGCCAGGTGGCAGGCCGCCACCCTGCTCGACGGGGCCGCGGTTGCCCTCGGGCTCGGGGCCGGCGCACTGGTGTGGATCGGCAACACCTCGCCGGCCCTGCTCGAGGGCAGCCCGCTGCAGGTGCTGTCCGCGCTCGCGCACCCCGTCGGCGGCGCCACGCTGCTGGTCGGCACGCTCGCCGGGATGGCGGTCACCCGCAGCCGCCCCGACGGCACCTGGGGCCTGCTGCTCGCCGGCGCGGCGGCGCTCACGGTCGGCCAGCTGCTGCAGACGACGCACGGCGCGGCGGGCGGCTCGGCCTCCGGCACCTGGCTCGACGCGCTCTCGACGGCCGGCCCGGTCCTGGTCTGCCTGTCCGCCTGGTCGCCGCCGCGGCCCGGGCAGGACGCGGAGCACTCGGCGGCGGTCATGGCGGTGCCGGGGTTCGCCACCGCGGCCGCCCTGGTCGTCCTGGTCGACCGCTCCCCGGAGCTGCCGGTGGCCGCGGTCGTCCTGGCCGCGGCCACCGTCGTCGTGGCCGTCGCGCGCATGGTGCTGTCGGTGCGCCAGGACCGCGTGCTGGTCCAGCGCACCCGCGAGGCGCGCACCGACGAGCTGACCGGGCTGGCCAACCGCCGCGCGCTGCTCTCGGCCGCCGACCAGGCCCTCGACGCGGTGCCGTCGGGCGACCTGCTGCTCCTCGAGCTCGAGCGGTTCCGCGAGGTCAACGACGCGCTCGGGCACGCCGCGGGCGACCGGCTGCTCAGGGAGGTCGCGCGGCGCCTGCACGGCGTCCTGCCGCACGTCGCCACCGCCCGGCTCGGCGGCGGGATCTTCGCCGTGCTGCTGCCGGCGCCCGAGGTCCGCGGGCTGGCCGTGTCGGAGCGGCTGCGCACCGCGCTGGCCGCGCCCCTCGTGCTGGACGGCTGCGACCTGGCCCTGAGCGCCCGCTTCGCCCTGGCGGCCTGGGACCCGACGAGCCTGCCGGGGTCCGGCGAGCTGCTGCGGCGGGCGCACGCCGCCCTGCACGCGGCCAAGGACTCCGGTGCGCCCTGCGAGGTGTGGACCACCCGCTACGACGAGGGGGCCCGCGAGCAGCTGGCGCTGGTCTCCGACCTGCAGGCGGCGCTCGGCGCCGACGACCAGATCTTCGTGCACCTGCAGCCCAAGTCCGACCCCCGCACGCACGCGGTCCTCGGGGTGGAGGCACTGGTGCGCTGGCGCCACCCGCGGCGGGGCCTGGTGCCGCCGGACGGGTTCGTCGACGCCGCCGAGCGGGCCGGGCTGCTGCCCCGGCTGACGCAGCGGGTCCTCGCCCTGTCGCTGGGCCACGTGGCGCAGCTGCGCCGGGCCGGCCACGCGATCCAGGTGGCGGTCAACGTCGGCGCCCCCGACCTGCTCGACCCCCGCTTCCCGGCCAGCGTCGCCCAGGTGCTGGACCGGTACGGCGTGCCGCCGCCGCTCCTGCGGCTCGAGGTCACCGAGACCGTCGTCATGAGCGACCCCGAGCGGGTGCTGCGCACGCTGGGCCTGCTGCGCGCCATCGGGGTGGGGCTGTCGCTGGACGACTACGGGACCGGCCTGTCGTCCCTGACCTACCTGCGCTCGCTGCCCGTGGACGAGCTCAAGATCGACCGCTCCTTCGTGCAGCGCATCGTGGACGACCCGGCCAGCGGGCTCATCGTCGGCTCGACGATCGCGCTGGCGCACGGGCTCGGCCTCACGGTCGTCGCCGAGGGCGTGGAGGACGAGCAGACGCTCGCCGCCCTGAGCGAGGCCGGCTGCGACGTCGTGCAGGGCTTCCTGCTCGGCCGGCCGGTGACCGTCGACCAGCTGGTCCTCGCGCCGGTCGCCGCCCGGACCGTGCTCGCGCGCTGACCGGGCCCGTCCGTCCAGGCGCCCGTCAGTTCAGTCGGCTGCGGGCCAGCCGGGCGCTGCGCCGGGCCTGCTCGGCCGCCTGCGGGTCGACGGCCTCGACGACCTCGGCCCACGCCTCGATCTCGGCGGCGCCACCGCGGTGGTCGCCCAGGCGCACCAGCAGCTCGCCCCGCTCACGGCGCAGCACCAGCGGCGACCGCGGGAGCAGCAGCGACAGCTCGACGGCCCACAGCCGGGTGCGCGCGGTCCCGAGCAGCGCGTCTGACCGGGCCGCGAGCGCCCGCACGTTGGTGAGCAGGCGCAGCAGCACGTCGACCGGGTCGGCGGGGTCGAGGTGCTCGGGCCGCAGCGGCCGCCCGGTGGCCCGGCGCACCAGGGCGGACAGGTCTGCCGGCGCCAGCAGCGTGCCGCCGGCGAACGGGTCGACGTGGACGGGGCGGTCGCCGCCGACCGCGACCACGACGTGCCCGGGCAGGGCGACGGCGTGCGCGGGGACCCCGAGCCGCCGGCACACCTCGACCCAGACCACCGACAGCGTCAGCGGCAGGCCGCTGTGCCGCCGCAGCACCTCGTGCAGCAGGCTGCCGCGCACGTCGGCGTAGTCGTCGCCGGAGCCGGCGAACCCCGCGCGCCCGCCCAGGGCGCGGCGCAGGCCCTCGGCCACCTCCGTGGGGCTGCCTCCGAGGGGGACGTCGGCGCGGGCGGCGGCGGCCAGGTCGTCGAGCGCCCGCAGCCCGGTGGCCGGGTCGAGGTCCTGCTCCACCTCCGCGCCGACCAGCAGGCACGCCCGCGCCAGGTCCACCGGGTCGGCGCGTGCCGCCCGTGCGAAGGCCTCCCGCGACGCGGCGCTCACCGGCGGGCCGGCGGCTCGGGGACGCGCTTGGCCGCGACGAGGTCCGCCTCGGCCACCACGGCCGTCCCGGTGCGCGTGAGGACCTCCACCGTGCCGTCCGACCAGCGGCGCACGTGGCCGAGCACGTCGGTGACTCCGCCCTCCGGCAGCCGGTGCCGCAGCACCACGCGCGCCCCCACGTCGGCGGGTCCGGCGGACAGCGCGTAGCGCACCCCGGGTGGCTGGTCGGCGCTCACATCGGCGACACTAGGCGGGTCGCGTCTCCGGGCGGAGACGGCCGGTACCCCGAGAAGATGCACCGAGAGGACCCCTGACGTGACCTACGTCATCGCCGAGCCCTGCGTGGACGTCAAGGACAAGGCCTGCATCGAGGAGTGCCCTGTCGACTGCATCTACGAGGGCAAGCGATCGCTGTACATCCACCCCGACGAGTGCGTGGACTGCGGGGCGTGCGAGCCGGTCTGCCCGGTCGAGGCGATCTTCTACGAGGACGACACCCCGGCGCAGTGGAAGGACTACTACCGCGCCAACGTCGACTTCTTCACCGAGACGACGACCATCGGCTCGCCCGGCGGCGCCAGCAAGGTCGGCCCCGTCGACCTCGACCACCCCGTCGTGATGGCGGTCCCGGTCGGCAAGAACACCGAGGGCTCCTGACCGTCGTGGGTGCGCCCCGGCCCGGCTGGGCCGCCCGGGCGCAGCTGCCCGCCTTCCCCTGGGACCAGCTCGCCCCGTACGCCCGGACCGCCCGCGAGCACCCCGGCGGCATCGTCGACCTGTCCATCGGCACCCCGGTCGACCCGACCCCGGCGGTGGTCCAGCAGGCCCTCGCCGCGGCGGCCGACGCACCCGGCTACCCGCTGACGGTCGGCACCCCCGCGCTGCGGGCCGCCCTCGTCGCCTGGTCGGAGCGCCGGCTCGGCGCGCAGGTCACCGAGGCGCAGGTGCTGCCCAGCATCGGCAGCAAGGAGCTCGTCGCGCTGCTCCCGTCGCTGCTGGGGCTGACCCCGGGCAGCGAGGTGCTGCTGCCGGCGCTGGCCTACCCGACGTACGACGTCGGCGCGCGGCTGGCCGGCTGCGTGCCGGTCGCCGCCGCGGACCCGCTCGCGCACGACCCGTCGCGGGTGTCCCTGCTCTGGGTCAACTCGCCGTCGAACCCGACGGGCGAGGTGCTCTCCCCGGAGCGGCTGCGCGCGGTCGTGGCCTGGGGCCGCGAGCACGGCGTGCTGGTCGCCAGCGACGAGTGCTACCTCGAGATGGGCTGGACGGCCGACCCGGTGTCGGTGCTGCACCCGGACATCTGCGGCGGGTCGACCGAGGGCCTGCTGGCCGTGCACTCGCTGTCCAAGCGCAGCAACCTGGCGGGCTACCGCGCCGGGTTCGCCGTCGGCGACGCGACCGCCGTCGCCGTCCTCACCGAGGCGCGCAAGCACCTCGGGCTGCTCAGCCCCGCGCCCGTGCAGGCGGCCCTGGTGGCCGCGCTGGGCGACGAGGTGCACGTCGCCGAGCAGCGGGCCCGCTACGCCGCGCGGCGCGAGGTGCTGCTGCCGGCGGTGCGCGCCGCCGGGCTGCGCGTCGAGCACTCCGAGGCCGGGCTCTACCTCTGGGCGACCCGCGACGAGGCCTGCTGGGACACCGTCGCGGCACTGGCCCGGGTCGGCGTGCTGGCCGCCCCGGGCGCGTTCTACGGCGAGGCGGGCGCCCGGCACGTGCGCCTGGCGCTGACCGCCACGGACGAGCGGGTCGTCGCCGCCGCGGAGCGCCTCGGCGCGCTGGGCTGACGGCCCGGGGGCGCCGGTCGCGTCGCGGCGGCCCGTAGGCTCGCCCGCATGACCGACAGCCCGATCAGCCCCGTCGTCGACGAGCTCTGGGAGCGCCGCGCCGACCTCAGCCCCGCCGACGAGGACGCCCGCACGCTCGTCGTCGAGGCCGTCGACCTGCTCGACACCGGCGTCGCCCGCGTCGCCCGCGTGGTCGACGGCCAGGTCGTCGTCGACGAGCGCGCCAAGCGCGCGATCCTGCTGTCGTTCAAGGTGCTGCCGATGGTCGAGGGCGCCAACGCCGGCTTCCACGTCCACGACCGGGTGCCGCTCAAGCGGACCTTCTCGGGAGTGCGGGTGGTCGCGGGCGCGGTGGCCCGCTGGGGCTCGTTCTTCGAGCCGGGCGTGGTGCTCATGCCGAGCTACACCAACATCGGCGGCTACGTCGGCGCCGGCTCCATGGTCGACACCTGGGCCACCGTCGGCTCCTGCGCGCAGATCGGCCGCAACGTCCACCTGTCCGGCGGCGTCGGCATCGGCGGCGTGCTCGAGCCGCCGCAGGCCGCGCCCGTCGTCGTCGAGGACGACGCGTTCATCGGCTCCCGGTCGATGGTGGTCGAGGGGGCGCGCGTGCGCCGCGGCGCCAAGCTGGGCGCCGGCGCGATCCTCACCGCGAGCACGCGCGTGTTCGACGCCTCGACGGGCGAGGAGCACCCGCGCGGCGAGGCCCCCGAGCGCGCGGTCTGCGTCGGCTCGACGCGGGTCAAGACCTTCCCGGGCGGCGACTTCGGGATGCCGTGCCTGCTGGTGCTGCGCACGCTGGAGCCCGGCCAGGAGCACGACAAGCTCGCGCTCAACGACGTGCTGCGCGAGCACGGCGTCGCGCCCTGATGCACCTCGACCTCGCGGGCGACCCGGTCGACCTGTGCGCCGCGCTCGTCGACGCGCCGTCCGTCAGCGGCACGGAGGGCCCGCTCGCCGACGCGGTCGAGCAGGCCCTGCGGCCGCTGCCGCACCTGCGGGTCGATCGTGACGGGGACGCGGTGGTCGCGCGCACGCAGCTCGGCCGGGCCCGTCGCGTCCTGATCGCCGGCCACCTCGACACCGTGCCGATCGCCGACAACGTGCCGAGCCGCCGCGAGGGCGACCTGCTGTACGGCTGCGGCAGCAGCGACATGAAGTCCGGCGACGCGGTGATCCTGCACCTCGCCGCGACGCTGCCCGACCCGCAGCACGACGTCACCTACGTCCTCTACGACAACGAGGAGGTCGCCGCCGAGCGCAACGGCCTCAAGCGCCTCGTCGAGCGCCACCGCGACTGGCTCGACGCCGACCTCGCGATCCTCATGGAGGGCACCAACGGCCGGGTCGAGGCGGGCTGTCAGGGCACCCTGCGCGTCGAGGCGACGGTCGCGGGCCGCCGCGCGCACAGCGCCCGCAGCTGGTTGGGGGAGAACGCGATCCACGCGGCGGCGTCGGTGCTCACCACCCTGGCGCAGTACGCGCCGAGGTCGGTCGAGATCGACGGCTGCACCTACCGCGAGGGGCTCAACGCGGTGCGCGTCGAGGGCGGGGTCGCCGGCAACGTGGTGCCCGACTCCTGCACCGTGACGGTCAACTTCCGCTTCGCCCCCGACCGCACCGAGGAGCAGGCGCTCGAGCACGTGCGCGAGGTCCTGGCGCCGTACGCGCTGCGCCTCACCGACAGCTCGCCGGGCGCGCTGCCCGGGCTGTCGGCGCCCGCGGCACGGCACTTCCTGGACGCGGTGGGCGGCGAGGCCGTCGCCAAGTACGGCTGGACCGACGTGGCCCGCTTCGCGGCGCTGGGCATCCCGGCGGTCAACTACGGGCCCGGCGACCCCGGGCTCGCGCACACCCGCGAGGAGCACGTGCGCACGCCGCTCATCACGGAGGCGGCGGCGGTCCTGCGCCGCTACCTCAGCGCCGGTCAGGCCGGCAGCTCGGCCGAGGCGACCGTCCGCCCCTGAGCGTCGAGCACCAGGAAGCCGGCGGTGTCCTCGCGCAGCAGCGCCGCCTGCAGGTCGCAGCCCATCAGCCGAGCCACCCCCAGGAACTCGCCGGCGGGCAGGCGTGCGCCGTCGCGGGCCAGGGCGACGCCCCGGTAGCGCTCGCCGGGGGTCAGCCCCGTCATGACGACCGTGAGCTCCACGCCCCAGGTGTGGGGCACGAGCACCGCAGAGCTCACCCCGACCCCGGGCTGGCGCGCCTGCAGCGCGACGGCCTCGGTCGGCACGGCGGCGGCGACCGCGGGCGGCTCGTCCCGGGAGGTGACGACGGCGGCCGTCGTGCCCACCAGCAGCACGGCCGCCGCGGCCACGCCGAGCGCGCGCGCCGCGCGGTCGCGGCGACGCCCGCGGTCGCGCAGCACCCGCTCGGCGGCGACGCGCTCGACCAGCCGCGGCCCCAGGGTCGCCGGCGGGCTCGCCGGGCTGCCCAGCGCCTGCGGGTCCACCAGGCGCAGGGCGTCCGCGAGCGGGGCCAGCTCGGCCACCTCCGCCCGGCAGGCGGCGCAGCCGTCGAGGTGGGCCCGCAGGCGCAGGTCCTGCGCGGGGTCCAGCCCGTCCAGCACGTGGGCGCCGATGAGCTCGGTCAGCTCGCGGTGGGCGTCGTCGTCGGGGCTCACGGCTCCACCCCCAGCTCGTCCATCGCCAGCCGCAGCGCCTTGAGCGCGTAGAACACCCTGCTGCGCACCGTGCCGACCGGCAGGCCCAGCTCCGCCGCGACCTCCGCGTACGCCCGGTCCCTCAGGTAGGTCTCGACGAGCACCGCCCGGTGCTCGGGCGTGAGCCGGTGCAGAGCCTCCTCGACGACCCAGCCGTGCAGCAGCCGCTCCGTGCCGTCCTCGACCGCGGGGGCGACGCGCTCGACCTGCTCGTCGTCGGCCAGCATGCCCTGCCACGGCCGGGCGCCGCACGCCCGCACGTGGTCCAGCAGGGCGTTGCGGGCGATCGCGAACAGCCAGACCCGCAGGCTGGCCAGGTCGGGGTCGTAGCGGTCCGCGGCGCGCCACGCCCGCAGGAACGTCTCCTGCACGACGTCCTGGGCCGCGCCGGGGTCGCGCAGCCCGCGCAGGACGTAGCGGTACAGCTCCGCGCCGTGCGCGTTGTAGGCGGCGGCGACGGCCTGCTCGTCCTCCAGCCCGGCTGCGGGGCGGGCGGGGCGCCGGGCGGCCCGGCGCGCGGGAGCGCTCGCCGACCGGGGGAGCAGGGGCACGGCACCTCCCGGACGGCACCGGACCCTCCGCTGCCGGTGGTGCGTACGGAGCCCGGGCCGTCGCGGTTCACCCCGGCGGCCGGTCCCGTGGGCAGGGACCGCCCGTGGGGGTGCGCGGGGGGACGCGGGCCGTCATTGCGCGCGCAACGACCATGCGTGCCCGGGAGCGGGTCGGGTAGGGGCCGCGGCGACCGCCCCTGACCAGTGGAGGAACCATGAGCAACCCGTCCGAGCGTTCCCTGTCCGGCAAGACCGTCGCCTTCCTCGTCGCTCCCGAGGGCATCGAGCAGGTCGAGCTGACCGAGCCGTGGAAGGCCGTGCAGGACGCCGGCGGCACCCCCCGGCTCGTGAGCACGCAGGCCGGCGAGGTCCAGGCGTTCCACCACCTCGACAAGGCCGACACGTTCCCCGTCGACGAGGTCGTGGACAGCGCCGACGCCGGCTCGTTCGACGCCCTCGTCCTGCCGGGCGGCGTCGCCAACCCGGACGCGCTGCGCATGCAGCCGGCCGCCGTCGCGTTCGCCAAGGCCTTCTTCGACGCGGGCAAGCCGGTCGCCGCCATCTGCCACGCGCCCTGGACGCTCATCGAGGCGGGCGTGCTGAAGGGCCGGACCCTCACCAGCTGGCCGAGCCTGCAGACCGACATCCGCAACGCCGGCGGCACCTGGGTCGACGAGGAGGTCGTCGTCGACGACAGCGCGTCGTCCGTGCTCGTCACCAGCCGCAACCCCGACGACCTGCCCGCCTTCGGCAAGGCGGTCGTGGCGGCCGTCGCCGGGTAGCCCCGCGCGTGGGGGAGGATCGTCCGGTGACGCTGCCTCCCCCGACCGGCGGCGCCCGCACTGCGGTGCGGCCGCTGCCGAGCGCCCTCGCCCCCGCCCGCGGGAGCGCGCGGGTCGACCTCGTCCGGCGGGCGCCGCGCAGCAGCCAGCACGCCGGCCGCACCATCGACCGCGCGCTGGTCGACTGCGCCCTCTACGTCGGCGGCGCCCGGCGCGGTGCGCAGCTGTCGCTCCCCGACGCGCTGGCCGGTGCGCGCGCCGAGACCGGCGGCTTCGTGTGGATCGGCCTGCACGAGCCCGACGCGCTCTCGCTGCAGGGCGTCGCCGAGGAGCTCGGGCTGCACCCGCTCGCCGTCGAGGACGCGGTGCACGCCCACCAGCGGCCCAAGCTCGAGCAGTACGGCGACGACGAGCTGTTCCTCGTGCTCAAGACGGTCCGCTACGTCGACGCGGACGAGCTCGTCGAGACCGGCGAGGTCATGGTCTTCGTGGGGGAGCACTACGTCGTGACGGTCCGGCACGGCGAGGCCGCCGAGCTCGCCGGCGTCCGGGCCGACCTCGAGGCCCGACCGGAGCTGCTGGCCATCGGCCCGTCCGCGGTCCTGTACGCCGTGGTCGACCGCGTCGTCGACGGCTACGCACCGGCCGCGTTCGCGGTCGAGGAGGACGTCGACGAGATCGAGGACCAGGTCTTCGGCACCAGTCGCGTGCAGCCGACCGAGCGCATCTACAAGCTCAAGCGCGAGGTGATGGAGTTCCGGCGCGCGGTCGAGCCGCTGGTGCCGGCGACGGCTGCCCTGCAGGGCGGGTCGATCACCTGGCTCGACGAGCGCACCGCGCCGTACTTCCGCGACGTCCACGACCACGTGGTGCGCGCCAGCGAGCACGTCGGCGCCATGAGCGAGCTGCTCGACAGCGTGCTGTCGTCCAACCTCGCGCAGGTGTCCATGCGCCAGAACGAGGACATGCGCAAGATCAGCGCCTGGGTCGCGATCGCCGCGGTCAGCACCCTCATCGCGGGCGTCTACGGCATGAACTTCGACGTCATGCCGGAGCTGCGCTGGCGGTTCGGCTACCCCTACGCGCTCGCGCTCATGGCGGTCTGCTCCTGGCTGCTGCACCGCGGCTTCCGCCGCAACCACTGGCTCTGAGGCGGTGTGCTCCTGCCCACACCCGTACCACGCGCCGAGTAGGGTCTTCCAGTGGCCGCTCCCCTTGACCCTGACCGCGCGCCCGACCTGCGCGGACGCTCCGCCGACGCCCCGCCCGCGACCCCCGGCGACCCGCCGGAGAAGCAGCGCGGACCGGTCCGCATGCGGCGCGACCAGGTGCAGGCGTCGACCACCGACGAACGGCTGCTGGACCACCGCGGGCCCTCGGACTGGGTGCACACCGACCCGTGGCGCGTCCTGCGCATCCAGAGCGAGTTCGTCGAGGGCTTCGGCCTGCTGGCCGAGCTGCCGCGCGCCGTCAGCGTGTTCGGGTCGGCCCGCACCCAGCGGGACGCGCCGGAGTACGCCCTCGGCCGCGAGCTCGGCCGCCGGCTCGCGGAGGCCGGCTGGGCGGTCATCACCGGCGGCGGCCCGGGCGTCATGGAGGCGGTCAACCGCGGCACGTCCGAGGCCGGCGGCCTGTCGGTCGGGCTGGGCATCGAGCTGCCCTTCGAGCAGAGCCTCAACGAGTGGGTCGACCTCGGGCTCAACTTCCGCTACTTCTTCGCCCGCAAGACGATGTTCGTCAAGTACGCCCAGGCCTTCGTGATCCTGCCGGGCGGCTTCGGGACGATGGACGAGCTGTTCGAGGCCCTCACGCTGGTGCAGACCCACAAGGTCAACCAGTTCCCGGTGGTGCTGGTGGGCACCGCGTACTGGTCCGGGCTGCTGGACTGGCTGCGCGGCACGATGCTCGCCGACGGCTACCTCTCGGCCGGTGACCTGGACCTGGTCCACGTCACCGACAGCGTCGACGAGGCGCTCGAGGTCATCGCCCGCGCCGAGGCGGGCCGCAGCGAGCACGCGCCGCCGGCGACCGGCCGGGAGCACGTCGGCGACGACGAGGGCTGATGGCGGCCGTCTGCGTCTTCTGCTCCTCGAGCACCCGCATCGCGGCGTCGTACGTCGAGGTGGCCACGCAGGTCGGCACGGAGCTGGCCCGGCGCGGGCACTCGCTGGTGTCGGGCGGCGGCGACCTGTCGATGATGGGCGCGGTGGCCCGGGCGGCCCGGGCCGGCGGCGCCCGCACGGTGGGCGTGATCCCGGAGGCGCTGCTGCAGCTCGAGGTGGGCGACCGGGCCGCCGACGAGCTGCTCGTGGTGGACGACATGCGCACCCGCAAGGGCCTGATGGACAGCCGCTCGGACGCCTTCCTCACCCTGCCCGGCGGGCTCGGCACCCTGGAGGAGCTCACCGAGGTGTGGGTCTCGCAGACGCTCGGGATGCACGTCAAGCCGGTGGTCGTGCTCGACGTCGACGGCCTGTACGCGCCGCTGCGGGCGCAGGTGGACCTCATGCTCGAGCGCGGCTTCGTCCGGCCCGACGCGGCGCGGGCGCTGGTCTGGGCCGGCACGGTCGCCGAGGCCCTGGACGCCGTCGAGGCCGGGCTCGTGCGCCGGGTGCCGCGGCGCCCGGCGCCCGAGGAGGCGCTCGAGGCGGAGCCGTAGGCGGGCGGTCCGCTCACCCGGACGGCTCAGGGATCACCCGGACGGCTCAGGATCACCCGGACGGGCAGTGCGGTGCGGGCGGTGCGCGGGCGAGAGACGAAGGACCACCTCGACCCGGGAGACCACGCGTGCCGCGACCCCTCCGCACCCTGCGCAGCCGCCTGCAGGCGCTGGCGCTCGTCGGTGCGCTCGCGGTCGCCGGGACCGGGGCCATCGGCCTGACCGGCTTCCGCGCGATCGCCGCGACCGAGCAGAACGCCGACGTGCACGAGGAGGCCCTGCTCGGCGTCGCCCGGCTCGAGACGGCGGGCGAGCACCTGCACGCGGCGCTCGCGGTGCTGCAGGCCGAGCCGCGGGACCGCGCGCTGGCCGGCGAGGCCGCCGAGGCGGCCCGGGAGTGGGCGGTGCTGCTGGACGAGGCCCCGGAGGGCCTGGAGGGCGCGGGCGCGGGCGACTTCCTGCGCACCCGCGTCGAGGCGCTGGCCCTCACCGAGCAGGTGATCGGCGAGGCCGGGGCGGGCGGGCAGGACTGGCCCACGCCCGCCAGCACCGAGCGGGTGCACGGCGCGCTGGAGCGCGTGGCCGAGCAGATCGAGGTCGTCGCGGAGCAGGCCGAGGAGGAGGCGGTCCTGTCGCGGGCGGCCGCCGAGCGCCGGCTCGCCGCCGTCGCGCTGCTCACCGTCCTCGTGCTGGCGGTCCTCGCCCGGCTGGTGGCCCGTGCCGCGGTCCGCAGCCTGGGCGGGCTCGTGCAGGTGGCCGCCGCGGTGACGGCGGGCGACCTGCGGGCGCGCACGGGGCTGCTGGGTGTGGACGAGGTCGGCCGGGTCGGGCGCTCGCTCGACGAGATGGCCGACACGCTGCAGGCGCTGCTGTCGAGCCAGCGCTCCGCGGGGGAGCAGCAGGAGTTCGGCAACCGGCTGGGCGCGGCCCTGGAGCACGCGGACACGGCCCCGGCGGTGCTCGAGGTCGCCGGCCGGGCGATGGAGCTGGCCGGCCCCGGCCGGCCGATGGAGCTGCTGCTCGCCGACTCCAGCCGGGCCCACATGCAGACGGCCGCGGTGTCGCCGGCCCACGGCGGCCCCGGCTGCCGCGTCGCCACGCCGCACGGCTGCCCCGCCGTGCGCGCCGGCGGTGCCGTGGTCATCGAGCAGGCGGCCGCGCTCGACGCGTGCCCGCGCCTGCGGGAGCGGACGGCGAACGGTGGCGCGGTCTGCGTCCCCATCACCTTCATGGGCCGCGCGCTCGGCGTGCTGCACACTGCGCACGAGCAGGAGCGGCCCGCCGACGAGGCCCTGGTCAGCCGGATGCGGTCCCTGGCGTCGCTCACCGGCAGCCGTCTGGGCACCGTCCGCGCGCTGGCCTCCGCCGAGCTGCAGGCGTCCACGGACCTGCTGACCGGCCTGTGCAACCGCCGCACGGCCGAGGAGCGGCTGCGCGAGCTGCAGGACGTCGGGCAGGCGTACGCGCTCGTCCTGCTCGACCTCGACCACTTCAAGGCGATCAACGACACGTACGGCCACGAGGCCGGCGACCGCGCCCTGCGGGTCTTCTCGTCGGTGCTGCCCGCCGCGCTGCGCGAGCAGGACACCGCGGCCCGCTGGGGCGGCGAGGAGTTCCTGCTGGTGCTGCCGGACGCCACCGTCGAGGACGCCCGTGCCGCGGCCGACCGGGTCCGCGGGCAGCTGGCGCAGGTGCTGCGCCAGCACTCGGTGCCCGCGTTCACGGTCAGCGCCGGGGTCTCCGACTCGCTGTCGGCCGGGCTGCTCGAGGAGCAGGTGGCCCTCGCCGACGCCGCCCTGCTGACCGCCAAGCGGCAGGGCCGCGACCGGGTGGTGGCCGTCGGCGCGCTGCCCGAGCTGCCGGCGCCGCGCCTGGCCGCCGCGGCCGACGTCCGGGCGGCTCAGGTCCAGTAGAGGACGCGGCAGGCGGGCAGCCGCCGGGCGAGCTCGCCCTCGAACCAGCCCCGCATCTGCGACATGACGTCCTTGGGGTAGACGTACTTCACGCCGCCGAACTTGCCCCGCTTCTGCGTGCGCTGCGTCTCGTCCATCTCCAGCTTGGTGCGCGGGTACCAGCCCATCAGCACCTCCTTGCTGCCGGGCGTGAACCGGTGGGTGATGAGCTCGGCGGTCAGGTCGAGGTCGGGCACCCCGTCGACCGCCTGCTCGACGAGGTCGAGCAGGTGGCCGTAGTGCTCGCGCCAGTCGGGCAGCGGCATGAGCGGCGCCATCGTGAGGCCGACGGGGTAGCCGCCGAGCGCGAGGCGGCGCAGGGCGGCGAGGCGGTCCTCGACCTTGCTCGTGCCGCCCTCCATGCGGGTGGTCACGGGCAGGCAGTTGACGCTGAAGCGCACCCGGGTGCGGCCGGCGTGGGGCAGGCCGACGAACGACGCCACGTCGTCGTACTTGGTCGTCCACCGCAGCTGCACCGGCGCCTCCCACGCGCCGAAGTGCTCGACCGCCCGCTGCCAGCTGCCGGTGAGGTGCTCCAGGGCCAGCGGGTCGGTGTAGCAGGACGCCTCGAAGGTCGTCCCCTCGTCGGCCCGCTTCGCGCTGCGGCTGGTGATCGTGCCCTGGCCGAGGTACGGCGCGAGCCCGTCGAGGATGTCGTCGAGGTCGGCGTACGCCCGGGTCACCGGCGGACCGGACAGCGAACCGGCCAGGTAGCAGTACTGGCAGTGCGCCGGGCAGCCCTCGGCGAGGTCGAACCGCCAGTCGGCGCTCGGCGAGATGGGCTGCAGCTTGCGGCGGCTCGGCGGGCTCACGACGATCGCCAGCGTCGCCTTCGCCAGGGCGTACGTCTGCCGCTCGTCGGCCCCGCGCACGCCGGTCAGCCGGTTGGCCCGGAGCCGCTCGACCTCGAGGCCCGCCGCCTCGACGCGCTCGACGATGCGCAGCCCGTGCGGGTGGTCGAGCGCCGCAGGGGTGATCACCACCCGCTTCGGCGTCCAGCGCCGGGCCGGCCGGGCCGGGGGAGCCAGGTCCTCCAGGTCGCGGGTGGGCACCTGCTCGCCGCTGGCGTCGTGGGACGCGGCAGGCGCGTCGGGGGCCAGCGGTGCGTCGAGGTCGATGCTGTCGGGCAGCACCGCGGGGTCGGACGGGGTCAGGGACGTCACCCCGGCGGTGTGCCCGCTGCGGGGCGGCGTGCACGGGCTGGTCTGGCACGATCGCTGCTGTGACGACGGTGCCCGGGCGACGACGGTGTCCCGGTCACGACGGTGTTCCGGTGACGACGGTGCTCGCATGACGACGGTCCCCGCGTGACGACGGTCCTGGGCGTGGTCGGCGTGCTGCTCGTGCTGTTCGTCGTCGCGGCCGTGGCGCTGCGCGACGAGGCCGTGCTCGTGGACGCGCCGCCCGACCGCGCCGACCTCGCCCTGCCCGACCGGGGTCCGGTCACGGCCGGCGACCTGGCGCGGCTGCGCTTCGGCATGGCCGCACGGGGCTACCGGATGGCCCAGGTCGACGCGGTGCTCGACCGCGTCGCCGGCGAGCTGCTCGAGCGCGACGAGCAGCTCGCGGCCCTGCGCGGCGAGGTGGACCGGCTGCGGGCGCAGGGTCCCGTCGAGGCGCCCGCCGGAGCGTACGAGCGGCCCGCACCGGTCGGCTCGGGCCCGCGCGCCGGGTCGGGAGCGCCGGTCGCGGTCGAGGGGGTGCCGGCGGGGCACAACGGCAGCGTGCTGATCGCCGCGGAGCAGACCGTGCTGGAGACCGAGCCCCCCGTCGAGCACGTGCCCGACTCCGGTGCGGGCGCCGAGCCGCTGCCCGGGGTGCGGACGCTGCCGGGCGCGTCCCCGCCGGACCCCGTGCCGTTCCCCGAGCCCGTCCACACCGACGAGCCCGTGCGCGCTCCCGACCAGCCGGACGGGCCGGGGGCGCCGGTCACCACCGGCGCGCCGTCGACCGGGCTCCCGTCGACCGGCGGCACGTCGACCGGCGGCGCGGCTGGAAGGGTGCTCCACCTCGCTCGCCGGCTGCAGACCCGGCTGGCGCCCTCCCGACGCGCCGGCTGAGCCCGGCTGGCGCCCTCCCGACGCGCCGGCTGAGCCCGGCTGGCGCGCCGGCGGCCGGGTTGCGAGGCTGCGCCCCATGACCGCCACCCTCGTGCTCCGCCAGCCCGTGCAGGCCCCCGCCGCGGACACGTGGGCGGGAGCCGTCGACTGGGACGCCCAGGGCGAGTGGATGCTCGGCACCCGCGTCAGGGGCACCGCCCAGGACGGCGTCGGGGTCGGCGGCGGCATCGAGGCGTTCACCGGCGTCGGGCCGCTGGGGTTCCTCGACACCATGGTGATCGAGCGGTGGGAGCCCCCGCACCTGTGCCACGTCCGGCACACCGGCCGCCTCGTGCGCGGCACCGGCACGTTCTCGGTCGAGGAGGCCGGGCCGTCGTCCTCGGTCTTCGTCTGGCGCGAGGACCTCGACCTGCCGCTCGGCCTGCTGGGCCGCCTGGGCTGGCCGCTCGTGCGGCCCCTGTTCGCCTTCGGGGTGCAGCTGTCGCTGCGCCGGTTCGCCCGCTGGGTGGAGCGGGGCCGGCCGCTGCCCCGCGCCGCCTGAGCCCTGGCCGGGCGCCGGCTCAGCGACGGCTCAGCGGCCCGTGAAGACCGGGGCCTGCTTGGCGAGGAAGCTTCGGACGGCGTTCGCGTGGTCCTCGGTGGCGCCGGCGCGGGTCTGCTGCACGTCCTCCTGCGCGAGGGCCTCCTCCAGCGTGGAGGAGGAGCCGGTGCGCAGCGACTGCTTGAGGGCGGCGTACGCGGTGGTCGGGCCGGCGGCGAGCCGCGAAGCGAGCTCGCCGGCCGCCTGCAGCACCTGCTCGGGCGGCACCACCGCGGTCACCATCCCCATCTCCAGGGCCTGCTCGGTGGTGAAGGGCTCGGCCAGCATGAGCAGGGCGGTCGCGCGGGCCGTCCCCACCAGGCGCGGCAGCGTCCAGGACAGCCCGGAGTCGGCGGTCAGGCCGATGCCGGTGAACGCCGTGGTCCAGCGGCTGCCGGCCGCGGCGATGCGGAAGTCGCAGACGCAGGCCAGGCCCAGGCCCGCGCCGGCCGCCGTGCCGTTGACCGCGGCGACGACCGGCTTGGGCATCGCCGCGATGGCGGTGACGATCGGGTTGTAGTGGTCGCGCACCGTCGACAGCGGCGCCGGGTCGCCCGCCGCGAGCAGCTCGGCGTGCTCGCGCAGGTCCTGCCCGACGCTGAACGCCCGGCCGGTGCCGGTGAGGACCACCGCGCGTACGGCGTCGTCGGCCGACACGGCGCGCACGGCGTCGAGCAGCGCCGTCTTGGCGGCCAGCGTGAGGGCGTTCATCCCCTCGGGGCGGGCGAGGGTGATCGTGGCGACGGCGCCGGCGGTCTCGAGCAGGACGGGATCGGACACGGGGGCTCCGGGGGATCGGCCGGGAGGGCGCCGGCGACAGGGCGGGCAGGGCTGCGTCGGCACCGTAGAGGCTCGTGGGGGGAGGGCGGCTACCGGTCCGGCCGAGGATGCGGGAGACTGTCCGCACACGCCCGCGGCTGCACGCCGCGGTGCACCGGCGAACAGGAGGGTGGTCTGATGGCGGCCATGAAGCCGCGGACGGGCGACGGTCCGCTCGAGGTCACCAAGGAGGGGCGCGGCATCGTCATGCGCGTGCCTCTGGAGGGTGGCGGGCGACTCGTCGTCGAGCTCAACGCCGAGGAGGCCGGCGCCCTGGGCGACGCGCTCAAGGCCGTCGTCTCCTAGACCCGCGACGCACCGCCCCCGGCCGGTCCCCAGCCCCCGCTGGTGGCCGGCCGGGAGCGTCTCGCCCTGCGTGCGGCGACTGCCGCAGACCCCGTACCGCCCGAGAGGACCCCGCGTGCGCCCCACCGTCCCGGCCGCCCCCGACCTGCCAACGGTCGCCCTCGCCGAGGAGCCCGGCACCGCCGCGGTGCTCGCGCTGCCGACCGGCCCGGCGCAGGCCCCGACCCCGGCCGGCGCCGTGACCGGCGGTGACGAGGCCGGCGGTGACGAGGCCGGTGCCGCGTCGACCGCGCTCCTGCTCGCCGACGCCCCCGACGCCGCCGACCTGCCCGCGCTGCTGGCCCGCGAGGGGGCCAAGGGCGCGGCCGGCGAGCTCGTCGCGCTGCCGCTGCCCGGCGAGGGACCGCGCGAGCGCCTGCTGCTGCTCGGCACCGGCACCGCCGGCCCCGCCGACCTGCGCAAGGCCGGCGCGGCCGTGGCCCGGCGCGCCAAGGGGTCTGCGTCGCTGGCCCTGGACCTGCGCGGCCTCGAGGTGACGCCGGACGGCCTGCGCGCTCTCGTGGAGGGCCTGCTGCTGTCGTCCTACGGCTTCACGCTCAAGGCGGAGCCCGAGCCCCGGGTGCTCGCCTCGGTCGTCGTGGCCGTGGCCGAGCCGCGGGCGCTGCAGGCGGCGCTGGACGCCGCCGTCACCACCTGCCGCGCCGTCGCGACCGCCCGCGACCTCGTCAACACGCCGTCGCTGGGCAAGGGCCCCGCCGACCTCGCCGACCGGGCGGCCGCCCTGCTCGACGGCCTCCAGGTGCGCGTGCGCGACGAGCGCGAGCTCGCGGCCGAGGGCTTCGGCGGGCTGCTCGGCGTCGGGCAGGGCTCGGTGCGCCCGCCGCGACTGCTCGAGGCGACGTACGACGGTGGCGGCCGGCACGTCGTCCTGGTCGGCAAGGGCATCACCTTCGACAGCGGCGGCCTGTCGCTCAAGACCACCGACGGCATGCTGCAGATGAAGGGCGACATGGGCGGCGCGGCCGCGGTCGTCGCGACCCTGCGGGCGGTCGCCGACCTCGGCCTGCCCCTCAAGGTCACCGTGCTGGCGGCGATGGCCGAGAACCTGCCCAGCGGCACGGCGCAGCGCCCCGGCGACGTCCTCACGCAGTACGGCGGCCGCACGGTCGAGGTGCTCAACACCGACGCCGAGGGGCGCCTGGTGCTGGCCGACGCGCTGGCCTACGCCGATGCCGTGCTCGACCCCGACGTGCTCGTCGACGTCGCCACCCTGACCGGCGCGATGCCGGTCGCGCTCGGCAAGCGGCACGCCGGGCTGTTCAGCACCGACGACGCCCTCGCCGCGCAGCTGGAGCAGGCCGCGGCCGGGTCGGGCGAGGCGGTCTGGCGGATGCCGCTGGTGGAGGACTACCGGGTCGCGCTGGACTCGCCGACCGCCGACCTGCGCAACATCGGCAACCCGCGGCGCAAGCTCCAGGGCGGCTCGATCACGGCGGCGCTGTTCCTGCGCGAGTTCACCGGCACCCGCGCCTGGGCCCACCTCGACATCGCCGGGCCGTTCTGGTCCGGCGGCGAGGACGAGGAGCTCACCAAGGGTGCGACCGGCTACGGCGTCCGGCTGCTCGTGCGCTGGCTCGAGGAGCTGTCGGCCGCGGGCGCGCAGCCGGCCTAGCCCGCCCGCGGGTGCCCGCTCCCGTCCCGATGCACGGGAGCGGGGCGGCGCTCGCCGGGCGGCCACCCGGCGTCCACCTGGCCGGGCGAGGCTGGGACACCCTGCCGAGGAGTGCTCATGCGCCTGCCGTCCCGCTCGGTCCTGCTCCCCGCCGCCCTGACCGCGGGTCTCGCCGCCGGTGTCCTCGCCCCGGCCCCCGCGCTCGCCGGGCCCGCCTCGCCGGGAGGCGGTGGCGGCGACCGTCCGGCGGCGCGGCTGACCTTCGCGCTGCTGGGCGACACCCCGTACGGCGACGAGCAGCGCGCGGCGTTCCCGGCGCTGGTCGACGACATCGACCGGGACCGCGGGGTCCGGTTCGTGCTGCACGCCGGTGACGTCAAGAGCGGCTCGCAGACCTGCGACGACGCCCGGCTCGCCGACGTCGCCCAGCTGTACGACACCTTCGACGACCCGTTCGTGCTGACGCCGGGCGACAACGACTGGACCGACTGCCACCGCGCGAACAACGGCTCCTACCTGCCCACCGAGCGGCTCGACCGCTTCCGGGAGCTGTTCTACCCGCAGCCGGGGGTGACGCCGGGCGGCCGGTCCCTGCGGGTGCGCACGCAGGCCGACGACCCGGAGCACCGCGCGTACGTCGAGAACACGATCTTCAAGCGCCACCGGGTGGTGTTCGCGGCCGTCCACGTGGTCGGCAGCAGCAACGGCCTCGCGCCGTGGACCGGCCTGCCCGGCGGCGACCTCCCCGCGCTGCGCGAGGCGGAGTTCGCGGCGCGGGAGGCGGCCGCGCTGGCGTGGGTCGACGAGGCGTTCGACCGCGCCTGGAAGGGCCGCGCCGAGGGCGTGCTGCTGCTGCTGCAGGCCGAGCCGGTCGCGGGCGACCCCGGCTACGCGGCGGTCCGCGAGCGCATCCTGACGCGCGCCGCGGCGTTCGACGGGCCGGTGCTGCTGGTGCACGGCGACGAGCACGCCTACGAGGTCGAGCCGGCCTACGGCGGGGTGGCCAACCTGACCCGGCTCGAGACGTTCGGCGCCACGGCCACGCAGTGGCTGCGCGTGACGGTGGACCTGAACAGCGAGACGCTGTTCTCCTGGACGCCGCAGACCGTCGGCGCCCCGGCGGCGCAGGTGGGCTGACGGTCGAGCGTCCCGGACAGCAGGAGGCCCCGCCCCCACGAGGGGAGCGGGGCCTCCTGCTGTGCAGGGTGCGACTACGCGGAGGCGAAGGCCTCCGGGAGCGCGCCGGCGTTCGGGCGGCCGCGGTCGGCCCAGTAGCGGTCGACCTCCTCGACGGCCTTGCGGGCGTCGTCGAGGTCGACCTCGATGCCCGCGGCGATACGGGTGCCGAGGCCCTCGTCGACCCGCAGCCAGTGACCGACCATGCGCTGGCGGATCGGCAGGTCGCAGCCGCCCAGCAGGTCGATCATGTTGTCCTCGAGGTCCTGCTTGTCGCGGTCGCTGTGCTCGAGGTAGCTGCGGCGCGCCTGGCCGTAGTTGTTCTCGCGGTCGATCGTCTTCTTCGTCTTGTCCGCGTCGTAGTGCGGGTGGTCCCACTCGCCCGCGGTCGGGGCCTCGACGAGGCCGCCGTTCCAGCTGGGCTCGAAGTTGATGTGCGGGTTCTCGCCGGTCTCGTCCCGGTAGAACGACATCTGGCCGCCGGACTGGTGGGTGGCCGGCTTGGTGAGCGGCGCGTTGATCGGCAGCTGCAGGTAGTTCGGCCCGACGCGGTAGCGCTGGGTGTCGCTGTAGCTGAAGGTGCGGCCGATGAGCATCTTGTCGTCGGAGAAGTCGATGCCGTCGACGAGCACGCCGGTGCCGAACGCGGACTGCTCGGTCTCGTTGTGGAAGTCCTTGACGTTCTCGTTCAGCTCGATGGTGCCGACGTGCAGGTACGGGAACTGCTCGCGCGGCCAGTACTTGGTGTCGTCCAGCGGGTCGAAGTCGAGCTCGGGGTGCTCGCCGTCCGTCATCACCTGGACGAACATGTCCCACTGGGGGAACTCGCCGCGCTCGATGGCGTCGAAGGTCGCCGCGGAGGAGTGCCCCAGCTCGGTGGCCTGGATCGCGTCGGCCTCGGCCTGGGTGAGGTTCTCCTCGCCCTGCTTCGGCAGGAAGTGGAACTTCGCCAGGTGCGCGTTGCCGTCGGCGTCCACGAGCTTGTAGGTGTTGACGCCCGAGCCGCGGGTGTGCATGTAGTCCTTCGGGATGCCGAAGGTGCTGAACAGGAACGTCAGCATGTGCATGGACTCCGGCGTCAGCGACATGAAGTCGAAGATCCGGTTGGGCTCCTGCCGGAACGTGACCGGGTCCGGCTTCAGGGAGTGGATGACGTCCGGGAACTTGATCGCGTCGCGGATGAAGAAGACCTGCAGGTTGTTGCCGACGAGGTCCCAGTTGCCCTCCTGCGTGCGGAACTTGATCGCGAAGCCGCGCGGGTCGCGCGCCGCCTCGGAGGAGTCCCGGCCGCCGATGACGGTGGAGAAGCGCAGGCTGATCGGGGTCGTGGTGCCCTCGGTGAAGACCTTCGCGCGCGTGAACGCCGTGATCGGGTCGTCGCCGGCCTTGCCCGTGGGGGTGAAGGTGCCGTGGGCGAGGAAGCCGCGCGCGTGCACGACGCGCTCCGGGATCCGCTCGCGGTCGAAGTGCGAGATCTTCTCGATCAGGTGGTAGTTCTCGAGCGTGGCCGGTCCGCGCGCACCGACGGTGCGGCTGTTCTGGTTGTCCTCGACCGGGTGGCCCTGACGGTTCGTCAGGTTGCCGGTGCCGTTCCGCAGCTGGGTCATGCGCTCTCCTCCACGTGGTGGTGCGTCGGCGTTCCTGTCGTACGAGCGGGGGTGCGGGGGCCGGCTCCGGCGGCGCGGCAGCCGGGGCAGGTCCCCCAGAAGACGACCTCGGCCTCGTCGAGGACGAAGCCGTGCGTCTGTGAGGGGGTCAGGCACGGGGTCTGCCCGGTCGCGCAGTCGACGTCACCTGTCGTCCCGCAGGACCGGCAGACGACGTGGTGGTGGTTGTCACCGGTGCGCGTCTCGTAGCGGGCGGGGGAGCCGGCGGGCTCGATGCGCCGCAGCAGGCCCTGCTCGTGCAGGACCCGCAGCGCGTCGTACACCCCCTGCGGGGACCCGGCGCCGAGCCGCGAGCGGACCGCAGCGAGCACCGCGTCGGCGGTGCTGTGCGGCGCGGCGGCCACCGCCTCGTAGGCGGCCAGGCGGGGCGCGGTCACCCGGAGCCCGGCGCGGCGCAGCGCGGCGCCCACGTCCAGGGCAGCGTCGTCGGCAGGCATGCCGACGAACGTACGGCCTTGTCTGGAACCGGTCAAGACAAGGAACGGTTCCGGGCTGGTCAGGGGAGCGGCGCGTCGACCTTCACGCCGACCAGCAGGCCGGTCCCGACGGGCAGCATGGCGGGCACGAGCCGCGGCTCCTCGCGGACCACCCGGGCGAGCTCGCGCGCGGCCAGCGCCTCCGGGTCGCGGGCGGTGCTGTCGGCGATGCGGCCGGAGGCCAGCGCGCCGGCGAAGGCCACCACGCCGCCGGTGCGCAGCAGGCGCAGCGCGGCGGGCAGGTAGTCGACGGCCTCCGGCAGCAGCGCGTCGCACAGCACCAGGTCGTAGGCCCCGTCGGACAGCCGGGGGAGCACGTCGAGCGCGCGGCCGGCGATGAGGCGCACGCGGCCGGACGGCGTGCCCGCCTCGCGCACCGCGAGCCGGGCGAGCCGCTGGTGCTCCGGCTCGGGGTCGATGCTGGTGAGCACGCCCTCGGGGTGCAGGCCGCGCAGCAGCCACAGCGTCGACACGCCGGCGCCGGTGCCGAGCTCCACGGCGTGCCGGGCGCCGGACACGGCGGCCAGCAGGCGCAGGGCCGAGCCGGTCACCTCGTCGACGGCGCCCACGCCCACCTCGCGGGCCCGCTGGCGGGCGGCGAGCAGCGGGGCGTCCTCCGGCTGCCAGGCGGCGAGCCACTGCGCGGCAGCCGCCGACGCGGCGGACGAGCCGCCTCCGTCGCCGGGGGGCGGCGCCGCGCTGCGCGACGACCGGGACTGCTCGCCGGACTCGATCACGGGCCTCCTCGGGTGGCGCCGCCAGGGCCGGGCAGCGACGACCGCCGCGAGCCTAGTGGGAGGCGAGGTTGCCCGGTCCAGCGGCTCGGAACGCCGGGGCCGACGCGCCCGTTGAGCAGGAGGGCACGGCCGTCCACGGGCACCCCACGACCACACGCGCGCTTCACAGGAGGCCGGGCAGCATGCAGCTCACCGGACTGCTCCCCGCACGTCCGGGGCAGGAGGTCGGAGTGAGCGTGACCGGAGCGGCACAGGGCCAGCCCGTCGGGACGGTGGTCGGCCCGGGCCTCGACGTGCCCGACGTGCCTGACGCGGACGTGCAGGCGTGGGCGCCGCCGAGCTGGGACGAGGTCGTGACGCGGCACTCGGCCCGCGTCTACCGGCTCGCCTACCGCCTGACCGGCAACCAGCACGACGCCGAGGACCTCACGCAGGAGGTCTTCGTCCGGGTGTTCCGCTCGCTGTCGAGCTACACGCCCGGCACCTTCGAGGGCTGGCTGCACCGGATCACGACCAACCTGTTCCTCGACACGGTGCGGCGCAAGGCCCGGATCCGCTTCGAGGCGCTGCCCGACGACGCCGAGCGCCTCGAGAGCCGCGACCGCGGCCCGGCGCAGGTCTACGACGAGACCCACTTCGACCACGACGTGCAGGCGGCGCTCGACGCGCTGCCGCCGGACTTCCGCGCCGCCGTGGTCCTGTGCGACCTCGAGGGCCTGTCCTACGAGGAGATCGCCGCCACGCTCGGGATCAAGATCGGCACCGTCCGCAGCCGCATCCACCGGGGCCGCAGCGCGCTGCGGGCCGCCCTGGCCCACCGGGCGCCGTCCCCCCTGCCCGAGCGCGCGTGAGCGGTCACCTCGGCACCGAGATCCCCGCGCTCGTCGACGGGGAGCTCGACCACGCCACCCGCGAGCGCGCCCTGGGCCACCTGGCCGGGTGCGCCGCGTGCCGTGCCGAGGTGGAGGACGAGCGGCGGCTCAAGGCGCTCCTGCGCGGGGTGGGCGCCACCGGCCCCCGGCCCGCCGACGACCTGGCCGAGCGGCTGCGGCGCGTGGCCCAGGGCGGGCCCGCCCTCCCGCTGCCCGTCCCGCTGCCGCAGCTGCTCCCGGCCTCGTCCCTGCTGGCCCCCGCAGCCCTGCCGACGGCCCGCACCCCCGTCCGCGGCGCCTTCCTCGGCGGGGCGGTCCTCGTCGTCGGGCTCGGTGCGGTGCTCGCGCTGGGCGGCCCGGCGCGCCCGCCGTCCCGCCCGCCGGTCGACCCCACCAGCGACGTGTTCGTCGCCGACTTCGCCGGCACCGGGTCCCGCCCGCTGACCGGCCCGGTCCGGACCGTGTCCGTCAGCGCCCGGTGAGTCGGCGCTCCCGCCCGTCGTGACGCTCCCCGCCCGTGCGCCGGCCGCAGCCGCAGCCGCAGCCGGAGCCGCGGTCCTGCTGCTGCTCGCCCCCGGCCCCGCCGCGGCGGCCGTCGTGGGCGGCGAGGACGGGGCGGGGCCGCCGCCCTCCGAGACTGCCGCCGTGCAGCTGCTGGCCGAGGCGGCGTGGGCGGCCCGGGAGCGCGTGTTCGCGGGCACGCAGCAGGTCGACACCTGGCCCGCGGGGACCGTCTCGTCGTCCGTGCACCAGGTCCGGTACGACCCGGCCGCCGGCCTGCAGGTGCGCTCGGCCGCGGGCGCCGCTGCGCAGGAGGTGGCCCCGCCGGCGCCCGCCGTCGACGCACGGCTGCTGCCCGCGCTGTCCCGCGGCTACGACCTCGTGGTCGCGGGCCCCGGCCGGTGGGCGGGGCGCCCCGCGCAGGTGGTGGAGGCGCGGCGGGCCGACGGCAGCGTGGCCGGCCGGGTCTGGCTCGACCGCGACTCGGGGCTCGCGCTGCGGCGCGAGGTCTTCGACGGCGCCGGCCGCCCCGTCCTCGCCACCGCCTTCACCGACGTGACCGTCGCCGGTCGCGGCCCCGCGCCGGCGGCCGCCCCCGCGGCCGGTGCCGCCGGGCTCACCCAGGCCCGCAGCGCCGGCTGGGCCGCGCCCGAGGTGCTGCCCGGCGGCTTCGCCCGGGTCAGCGCGGCCCCGCCCCACCACGTCGGTCCCGCCGTCCAGCACCTCGCCTGGTCCGACGGCCTGTCGACGGTCTCGGTGTTCAGCCAGCCCGGCGCGCTCGACGGGCCGGCCGACCGCGGGTTCCGTCCGCAGACCGTCGGCGCCAGCACGGTCTGGGTCTCCCACGACGGTCCCGAGCGCATCGTCTGGAACGGCGCCGGGCAGGTGTTCACCCTCGTCTCCGACGCCGGCCACTCCGACCTGCTCGCCGTCGTCGAGGCCCTGCCGCACGACCCCGATCCCGACCGGGGCCTGCGGGCGCGGCTAAGCCGCGGGCTCGACCGGATCGGCTCCTGGCTCGACGTGACGGACTGAACGCGCGCTTCACACCCGAGTGGGCACACTGGGCGGGCGGGACGACCGACGCGCACCGGCACGCGGTCGCGGCGAGCCCGCGCAGCACTCAGGAGGAGACGCCGCATGAGCGACCGCAGCCCGTACGACACCGGCTCGTCGGACCCCGAGCCGGACACGTCGGCCTGGTGGTCGCGGCCGTCCCGCGACGACTCCTCCTCGCGGGACCCCTACCGCGCGCCGGCGGACCAGGACGCGCCGGCAGCCGGGAGCGACGGCGGCTCCTACGGCGACGGGGGCTACGCCGCTCCGCAGGGGGCTCCCGCCTACAGCGCGCAGGGCTCGGTGCAGCCGGTGTACGCCCCGCCGGCCGGTGAGGGCGCGGCCCGCGCGGACGACCCGTGGGGCGCGCCGCAGCCGCAGGGCGGGGCGAACGCCTGGGGCTACCCGACCGACACCCTCGGCACGCGCCCGCCCGCGCCGCCCAAGGACCGCCGGCGCCTCGGCGTCGTCGCCGCCGTCGTCGCCGCCGGGCTGCTGGGGGGCGTCGCCGGCGGGGCGGTCGTCGCGGCCGGCGACGAGCGCTCCGGGCTGACTGATCCCGGCGCGAGCCTCGGCGCGGCCGCCACGGAGCAGAGCGTGCAGCGCGCGCCCGAGTCGGTCGCCGGCATCGCCGGGCGCGTCCTGCGCAGCACCGTCAGCATCGGCGTGCGGACCCCCAACGGGTCCGGCAGCGGCTCGGGCGTCGTGGTCCGCGAGGACGGCTACGTCATGACCAACAACCACGTGGTCGAGGCGGGCGCCGACGGCGGGCGCATCACCGTGATCGTCAACGGCGGCGAGGGCCGCGAGCTGCCCGCCAGCATCGTGGGCCTGGACCCGGAGACCGACCTGGCCGTGCTCAAGGTGGAGGGCGGCGGCCCGTTCGAGCCGGCCACCCTCGGGCGCTCCTCCGACCTCGTGGTGGGCGACCCGGTCATCGCCATCGGCTCGCCGCTCGGGCTCAACGGCACCGTCACGACGGGCATCGTCTCGGCGCTCAACCGCACCGTGCAGGTCCCCAGCGAGGACGGCACGCGCGGCACCCCGCTGCTCAACGCCATCCAGACCGACGCCGCCATCAACCCGGGCAACTCGGGGGGAGCGCTCGTCAACGCGAGCGGCGCGGTGATCGGCATCAACTCCGCGATCGCGACCCTCGGCGCCAGCTCGCCCGGCGACACCGGCGGCAGCATCGGCGTCGGGTTCGCCATCCCCGTCGACGAGGCGCGCTCGGTCGCCGAGGAGATCATCCGCACCGGCCGCGCCACCCACCCGGCGATCGGGGTGGAGGCCGGCAACGAGGTGGCCGACGACGGGCGCAAGGCCGGGGCCCGGCTCACGCGCATCCTGGGGGGCGGGCCGGCCTCCACGGGCGGCCTGCAGGTCGGGGACGTCGTCGACAAGGTGCAGGACGTCCCGGTGGGCAGCGTCGACGAGCTCATCCTCGCGCTGCGGCAGAGCCGGGTCGGCGACCGTGTGACGGTGGAGTACGTCCGCGACGGGCAGCGGCAGACCACCGAGCTCCAGCTCGCCGACAAGGCCGCCAGCCAGGACTGACCGCGCCCGTAGAGTCGACGCAGGACCGGGGACGCCCCCCGGCGCGGAGGGGGAGCGGTGTTCAACCAGGTCGGTTGGGCCGAGCTGACCGTGCTCCTGCTGCTGGCCCTGTTCGTCTTCGGGCCCGAGCGGTTGCCCGGCCTGGCCGCGGAGGCGGGCAAGGGCCTGCGCACGGTCCGCCGCTACCTGCGCGGGATGACCGACGACCTCAAGACCGAGCTCGGCCCGGAGCTCGGCGACCTCGACCTGGCGTCGCTGCACCCGAAGACGTTCGTGCAGAAGCACCTGTTCGACGACGACGAGCAGGACGACGTGGTCGACCGGCTGGCCGGGCGACCGCGCGGCACCTACCCGCTGGCGCCGGGGGAGACGCCGCCCTGGGACCCCGACACGACCTGACGGCCGGGGTCCCGGGCTGCGGGGTCAGCGCCCGGCGGGTGACAGGCCGAGCGACATGCCCGCGAGCCCGCGGGGCTTGCCGGTCAGGGCCTCCACGACCTTGAGCAGCTCCTTGGCGGCCGCTGAGTCGGGGTCGTCGAGGACGAGCGGGCGCCCCGCGTCGCCGCCCTCGCGCAGCCGCACGTCGATCGGCACCTGGCCCAGCAGCGGGACCTCGGCGCCGAGCGCCCGCGAGAGGCTCGAGGCCACGGCCTCGCCGCCACCGGAGCCGAACAGGTCGATCCGGTCGCCGCAGTGGGGGCAGGGCAGGTAGCTCATGTTCTCGACCACGCCGGCGATGCGCTGGTGGGTCTGCAGCGCGATCGAGCCGGCCCGCTGCGCGACCTCCTGGGCGGCGAGCTGCGGCGTCGTCACCACGAGGATCTCGGCGCTGGGCACCAGCTGGGCCACCGAGATCGCGACGTCGCCGGTGCCGGGCGGCAGGTCCATGAGCAGGACGTCGAGGTCGCCCCAGTACACGTCGGCGAGGAACTGCTGCAGCGCGCGGTGCAGCATCGGGCCGCGCCACACGACCGGGGTGTTGTCCTTGGTGAACATCCCGATCGAGATGACCTTCACGTCGTACGCCGACGGCGGCATGATCATCTGCTCGACCTGGGTGGGCCGGCCGGTGACCCCGAGCATGCGGGGCACGCTGAAGCCGTAGATGTCGGCGTCGAGCACGCCCACCGACAGGCCCTTCGCGGCCATCGCGGCGGCGAGGTTGACGGTGACCGAGCTCTTGCCGACGCCGCCCTTGCCGGAGGCCACCGCGAAGACCTTGGTGAGCGAGCCGGGCAGCGCGAAGGGGATCTCGCGGACCGGGTCGTCGCCGCGCAGCGTCTTCTGCAGCTCCTGGCGCTGCTCGGCGCTCATGACGTCGAGCTCGACCTGCACGCGGGCGACGCCCGGCAGGGCGCCGACGGCGTTCGTCACGCGCTCGGTGATGGTGTCCTTCATGGGGCAGCCGGACACGGTCAGGTAGATGCCGATGCGGGCGGTCCCGTCGGCGTCGACGACGGCGCTCTTGACCATCCCGATCTCGGTGATGGGACGGCGGATCTCCGGGTCGTCGACCGTCGAGAGGGCGGCGGTGAGCGCGTCGGCGGTGGGCACAGCGGTGGTCATCGGGGTCCTCGCGCAGGGGGGCCGGGCGAACCGCTCCGGCCTGCCGAGTCTACGGCGGCCCGCTCACGACGGCCCGTCGTCGCCGGGACCCGGCGCCCTGCCTCGCGGCGGGGCTCAGCCGAGGTCGGCGACGGCCTCGGCGACGGCGAGCGTGCGCAGGGCGTTGTCGCGGTGCAGGTTCTCGACCATCCGGCCCTCGACCACGACGACGCCCTTGCCCTCGCGCTCGGCCTGCGCGAAGGCGTCCACGACCAGGCGGGCGTGCTCGACCTCGGCCTCGCTGGGGGCCCAGACGCGGTTGGCCACCTCGACCTGGGACGGGTGCACGACGGTCTTGCCGTCGAAGCCGAGGTCGGCGCCCTGACGGCACTCCGCCTCGAACCCCTCGAGGTCCTTGACGTCGTTGTAGACGCCGTCGAGCACCGCCTTGCCGGCCTCGCGCGCCCCGAGCAGGGCGGTCGCGAGGTGCGGCAGCAGCGGGCCGCGGCCCGGGACGAGCGCCGCCCGCAGCTCCTTGGCGAGGTCGTTGGTGCCGAGCACGAGCGCGGCGACCGCCGGGTGGGCGGCGATCGCGCGGACGTCGAAGACCGCGGTCGGCGTCTCGACCATCGCCCAGACCTGCAGGCCGGCGGGCAGCAGCCGCACGACCTGCTCCAGGTGGGCGACGCCGCTCACCTTCGGCACCACGACCGCGGCCGGTCCCGCGGCGCCCGCGGCCCGCAGGTCGGCCTCGCCCCAGGGGGTGTCCAGGCCGTTGCAGCGGATCGTCAGCTCGCGCCGGCCGTACGCGCCCGAGGCGACCGCCGCGCAGGCCTGCTCGCGGGCCAGCTCCTTGGCGTCCGGGGCCACCGCGTCCTCGAGGTCGAAGATGATCGCGTCGGCCGGGATCGTCCGGGCCTTCTCCAGCGCGCGGGCGTTGGAGGACGGCATGTAGAGGACGGACCGGCGCGGCCGGATCGCGCTCACAGCTGGTACGCCGCGGCGAGCTCGGGGTCGCGGGCGGCCAGGTCGGTCGCCAGCTGCACGACCACCCGGCACTGCTTCACCGAGGCGTCGTCCTGCATCTTGCCGTCGATCATCACCGCGCCGGTGCCGTCGCCCATCTCCTCGATCACGCGCCGGGCCCACGCGACCTCGGCCGGGTCGGGCGAGAAGACCTTCTTGGCGATGTCGATCTGCACGGGGTGCAGCGACCAGGTGCCGACGCAGCCGAGCAGGTAGGCGTTGCGGAACTGGTCCTCGCAGGCCAGCACGTCCTTGATGTCGCCGAACGGGCCGTAGTAGGGGTAGATGCCGGCCTTGGCGCAGGCGTCGACCATGCGGGCCACCGTGTAGTGCCACAGGTCCTGCTGGAACACCGCGCGCGGGCCGTCGTCGCCGTGCGGGTCCTCCCGCACGAGGTAGCCGGGGTGGCCGCCGCCGACGCGCGTGGTCTTCATGCGGCGGTCGGCGGCCAGGTCGGCCGGGCCGAGCGAGATGCCCTGCATGCGCGGGGAGGCCTCGGCGATCTCCTCGACCCGGGCCATGCCGCTCGCCGTCTCGAGGATGGCGTGCAGCTGGATCGGGCGGGAGACGCCGGCGCGGGCCTCGAGCTGGGCGACGAGGCGGTCGACGTAGTGGACGTCCTCGGGCCCCTCCACCTTCGGCACCATGATCACGTCGAGCCGGTCGCCGATCTCGGTGACCAGCGTGACGAGGTCGTCCAGCGCCCAGGGGGAGTCGAGGGAGTTGATCCGCGTCCACAGCTGCGCGCTGCCGAGGTCGACGGTCCTGCCGACCTCGACCAGCCCGGCCCGGGCGTCCTCCTTCTTGGACGCCTGCACGGCGTCCTCGAGGTTGCCGAGCAGGACGTCGACCCTCGTCGCGAGGTCCGGCAGCTTCGCGACCATCTTCGGGTTCGACGGGTCGAAGAAGTGGATCATCCGGGAGGGCCGCCAGGGCGCCTCGCGCAGCGGCTCGGGGGCGCCGACGGCCAGCGGGCGGAAGAAGTCCTTGGGGGTACGAGGCACGGCAGCACACTAGGAGCAGGCCCGTGCCTGCGGAGCGGGGGGTCGGGCCAGTGGGCCGGCCGCGACGTACGCTCGGCCGGTGCCCGTGATGACTGCCCTGACCGCCCCGGAGCAGGCGGCCTGGCGCGCGTTCCTGCGGGCCCACGCGACGCTGGTGCGGCGCCTCGAGGGCGAGCTGGTGGCCGAGCACGACCTGCCGCTGCCGTCGTACGACGTGCTGGTGCAGCTCTCGGAGGCGCCCGCCCGCCGGCTGCGCATGACCGAGCTGGCCGAGCGCGTGCTGCTCTCGCGCTCCGGGCTGACCCGGCTGGTCGACCGCCTCGTGCGCGACGGCCTCGTGGAGCGCCAGGCGTGCCCCGACGACGCGCGCGGGACCCTCGCGGTGCTCACCGAGGCGGGCCTGGAGCGGCTGCGCACCGCGTGGCCGACGCACCTGCGCGGGGTGGCCGCCCACCTGGGCCGGCTGACGCCGCAGGAGGTCGAGCAGCTGACGGTGCTCATGGGCAAGCTCGTGCCGGAGCCGTCCGCCGGGGACGGCCGCTGACCGGAGCCGACGCGGCCGCGCGCCGGGCGGTCCTGCGCGACGCGCTGGGCATCGGCGTCGCGGTCGGCGCGTACGGGATCTCGTTCGGGGCCGCCGCGACGACGGCAGGCCTGTCGGTCCTGCAGGCGTGCGCCCTGTCTCTGCTGGTGTTCACCGGCGCCTCGCAGTTCGCGCTGGTCGGCGTGCTCGGGGCCGGGGGCGGCGCGCTCGCCGCGGTCGCCGGCGCGGCGCTGCTCGGCACCCGCAACCTGCTGTACGCGGTGCGGCTGGCCGACCTGCTCCGGCTGAGCGGCGGTCGCCGGGCGCTGGCCGCGCAGGTCACCATCGACGAGAGCACGGCCATGGCCACCGGCGCGCCGCCCGCCCTCGCCGGCCTCGCGTTCTGGGCGACCGGGGCGTCGGTGTACGTGCTGTGGAACCTCGCCACGCTGCTCGGCGCCCTCGGCGCGGGCGTCGTCGACACCGCCGCGCTCGGCCTGGACGCGGCCGTGGGGGCGGCCTTCCTCGGGCTGCTCGCGCCGCAGGTGCGCGACCGGCCGGCCCTGGTGACGGCCCTCGGCGGTGCCGCGCTCGCCGCGCTCGCCGTGCCCGTCACGCCGCCCGGCGTCCCGGTGCTGCTCGCCGGGCTCGCCGTCGCCCTCGGCCTGCGCCGGTGAGCGGCGGGTGGACGGCCGTCCTGGCCGCGGCGGCCCTCTGCTACGCCCTCAAGCTCGCCGGCTGGCTGGTGCCCCCGCGGCTGCTGGAGGACCCGCGGGTGCGGCGCGCCGCGGTGCTGCTGCCCGTCGCCCTGCTCGCGGGGCTCGTGGTCGTGCAGGTGGCGTCCGACGGGTCGTCGCTGGTGCTCGACGCCCGCGCGGCGGGTCTGGCCGCGGGCGCCGCCGCCCTGCTGCTGCGCGCGCCGTTCCTCGTCGTGGTGCTGGCCGCCGCCGCCACCGCGGCGGTGCTGCGCGCGGTCTAGGTCCGCCGGCCGGCGCCGCGACGACGTCCCGCCCGGCCGGCGCGTCGTCCTCTGCTGCTGCGCGGCTCAGCGGACCTTGGCGCGGTACATGTGCTGGTCGGCCTCCCGCAGCAGGGCCGTCGGCACGCTGCGGGCGTCGCCCAGCGCCAGGCCCGCGCTGACCGACACCGCCAGCTCGCCCCGTTCGGTCCGGACCGGCCGGCACACGCTGTCCAGCAGCCGGCGGCGCAGCTCCTCGGCCTGCGGGCCGTCGACGTCGGGGCAGAGCACGAGGAACTCGTCGCCCGCCAGGCGGGCCGCCGTGTCGCCGGGCCGGACCGCCTCGCGCAGCCGGCGGGCCACCTCGATGAGCACGGTGTCGCCGACGTCGTGGCCGAACCGGTCGTTGATCGCCTTGAACCGGTCGACGTCGAGGAACATGAGCACGAAGGTGGTGCCGTCGCGCCGGCTGGCGGCCACCGCCTGCTCGAGGCGGTCGGAGAACAGGGTCCGGTTGGGCAGGCCCGTGAGCCCGTCGTGCAGGGCGCGGTGCCTCAGCTCGCTCTCCAGGGCCCGCCGCTCGGTCACGTCCTGCACGTGCACCACCAGGTGGGCGGGGGCGCCGTGCCGGTCGCGGACGAGCGAGGTGGTGACCAGGGCGCGACGCAGCCGTCCGTCGGGCCGCAGCAGCCGGCACTCCAGGGTCGACAGGTCCATCCGGCCGGCCGTCATCTCGGCGCAGGCGGCGACGGCCCCGTCGAGGTCGTCGGGGTGCGTGTGCTCGAACAGGGTGGCACCGACCAGGGCCTCGAGCGGCCGGCCGAGCAGCTCGCCCAGGGCGGCGTTCGCCCGCAGCAGCACCCCGCCGGGCTCCAGCACCGCCATGGCCACCGGCGCGTCCTGGAACGCGCTGTACAGCTCCTGGACGGCCGCCGTCCCGCGGGCACCGGTCGGACGGTGGGCGCGTGCGGGACGGAGGACGGGTGGCAGCAGGATCCGACGCCACAGCACGCGGGGCACCCGCGATGTCTAGCACCCTGCCCCGCGCGCCGGGGCTGTTCGGATCATGCCGCTGCGGGGGCCGGCGGTGCTACCCGGCCGTCGCCCGCGGCGGCTCGACCACCTGCAGCAGCCCTCGTCCCGCCGCGTCCACCGCGGTCCGGCACCACGGGCAGGTGGTCCACTGCTCGTCCAGGCGGCGCTCGCAGCCGCGGCACAGGTCCGAGCCGAGGGCCGTGCCGTCCCAGGGGCACACGAGCATGTCGTCGGCGAGCGAGCGCGCGCAGGCCGGGCAGCGCGGGCCCGCGACGGCGTCCACGTGGGTCGCGCGCAGCACCTCCTCGTACGTCGTCTGGCCGCGGTGGGCGGCCTGCAGCGCCGAGGCGCGCAGCGTGCTCATGCCGTGGGCCCGGGCCGCCGCGCCGATGGCGGCCTCCGTGGGGGTGGTGAGCAGGACCTGGCGCAGCTGGGCGGTGACGGGCAGGACCTCGAAGATGCCGGTGCGGCCGCGGTAGCCGGTGCCCTGGCAGTCCGCGCAGCCGCGGCCGGCCCGCGGGTCGGCGCCGGACAGGTCGACCGCGGTCAGCCCGAGCAGCACGAGCGTCGCCTCGCTGGGCACGTACGGGGCCGCGCAGGCCGAGCAGGGTCGGCGCACCAGGCGCTGCGCGACGACGAGGGAGAGCGAGGACGCGACCAGGAACGGCTCGACGCCCATGTCGACCAGGCGGGTGATGGCCGACACCGCGTCGTTGGTGTGCAGGGTCGTGAGCACCAGGTGGCCGGTGAGCGAGGCCTGCAGGGCCAGCTCGGCGGTCTCGTGGTCGCGGACCTCGCCGACGAGCACGATGTCGGGGTCCTGGCGCAGCACGCTGCGCAGGCCGGCCGCGAAGGTCAGCCCGGACTTCGGGTTGACCTGCACCTGGGTGATGCCGGCGACCTGGACCTCGACCGGGTCCTCGAGCGTGACGACGTTGCGGTCGGGGGTGCTCACGTGCCGGATCGACGCGTACAGGGTGTTGGTCTTGCCGGAGCCGGTCGGCCCGGTGATGAGCACCAGCCCCTGGGCCTGGGCCAGGCTGCGGGTCAGCAGCTCGAGCTGGTCGGGGCCGAGGCCGGTCCCGGGGAGCTGCGGGACGTTCTCGGCGCGGGGGAGCAGGCGGATGACGACCTTCTCCCCGTGCAGGGTCGGCAGGGTGGAGATGCGGGCCTCGATGGTGAGCCCGTCGACGGTGAGCTTGGCCCGGCCGTCCTGCGGGCGCCGGCGCTCGGCGATGTCCAGCCCCGACACGATCTTGATGCGGCTGACGGCCGCCGCCGTCGCGTTCTTCGGCACGGTCATGACGTCGCGCAGCAGGCCGTCGACGCGGTAGCGGATCCGCAGGTCACCGGCCTGCGGCTCGACGTGCACGTCGCTGGCGCGGGCGCGCACGGCGTCGGCGAGCACGACGTCGACGAGGCGCACGATCGGGGCGGCCTCGACCGCCTGCTGACCGACCTCGACGTCGGCCGGGTCGTCCTCGCTCAGCCCCTCGAACAGGGTGTGCACGTCGGAGGAGTCCTCCGACAGCGACCAGGCGCGGGCCAGGTGGTCGCGCACCTGGCTGTCGGTGGCGACGACGACGACGAGCTCGACGGCGCCGGTGTAGAGCTTGACGTCGTCGAGGGCGACCACGTTGGTGGGGTCGGACGTGGCGACGGTGAAGCGGCCGCCGGTGCGCTCGAGGACGAGCACGCCGCTGCGCTCGGCGACCGCGCGCGGCAGCAGCCGGACGTGGTCGGGCACGACGAGGGTGCGCCCGAGGTCGACCAGGGGCAGCCCGAGGGCCTCCGCGAGGGCCTCGGCGACCTGCCGCTCGGTGGCGAAGCCGGCCTCGATGACGAGTGCCCCGAGCCGCCGGCGCGGCCCGCCGCCCACGCCGGAGCTCTGCAGGGCGAGCGCCGCCTGCACCTGCTCCTCGGTGAGCAGCCCCTGCTCGACCAGGACCTCGCCGATGCGGCGGCGCCGGCGGCGCGGGTCGGACTCGGCGGCGGACGGGCTCATCACCCGACCTGCGTCGGCACGACCCCCGCGAGGGTGAAGCGGGTGAGCGGGCTAGACGTCCACCGTCTCGCCGGCGAACGGCTCGCCGAGGCCGGCGGTCGCCGGGGCCTGCTCCTCGCCGCGCTGCTCCTTGCTGCGCCGCTTGCGCTCGGCCCGGCGCTCGCGCTGCTCGCGCTCGTCGCGCTTGTCCCGCTTGTCGCGGTCGTACAGCACCTGCCCGGCCGTCTCGCCCGACCGGGCGACGACCTCCTCGCTGAACTCGCGCAGCTGGTCGCGCAGGAAGTCGCGGGTGGCGACCTCGCCGACCGTCTGGCGCAGCGACGCCAGCTCGCGGGTGAGGTACTCGACCTCGGCCATGAGGCGCGCGTTCTGGGCGCGGTCCTCCTCCATGCTCACGCGGTCGCGGTCGGTCTGCCGGTTCTGCGCGAGCAGGATCAGCGGGGCGGCGTAGGACGCCTGCAGCGACAGGATGAGCGTGAGCAGCGTGAAGTTGAACTCGCGCGGGTCGAACTGCAGGTTGCGCGGCGCGAAGTAGTTCCAGGCCAGCCAGACGGCGACGAGCAGGGTCAGGTAGACGAGGAAGCGGCTGGTGCCGAGGAAGCGCGCGATGCTCTCGCTCGTGCGCCCGAACGCCTCGGGGTCGTAGTGCGGCCGCCGCGAGCGCTGGGCCTTGGGGACGTCGAGCCGCGGGCGCGACACGCGCTCAGCCACGGACGCCCCGCGTCTCGCGCCAGTCGCGCGGCAGCAGGTGGTCGAGCACGTCGTCGACCGTCACGGCGCCGAGCAGGCGCTGCTCGGCGTCGACGACCGGCACGGCGACGAGGTTGTAGGACGCCAGGTGGCGCGTCACGTCCGACAGCGTCACGTCGGGAGTCAGCGGGTCGATGTCGTCGACCACCGCGCTGATCAGCGAGCTCGGGGGCTCGCGCAGCAGCCGCTGGAAGTGCGCGGTGCCGAGGTAGCGCCCGGTCGGCGTCTCGTACGGCGGGCGGACCACGTAGACCTGCGCGGCCAGGGCGGGGGACAGGTCGGCGTTGCGCACCCGGGCGAGCGCCTCGGCGACGGTGGTGGTGGGGCTGAGGATGACCGGCTCGCTGGTCATCAGGCCGCCCGCGGTGTCGTCGCCGTAGCGCAGCAGCTGGCGCACCGGGTCGGCCTCGTCGGGCTGCATGAGGCCGAGCAGGCGCTGCGCCTCGGCCGGCTCGAGCTCGCCGAGCAGGTCGGCCGCGTCGTCCGGGGCCATCGCCTCCAGCACGTACGCGGCCCGCTCGTCCTCCAGCCCGGCGAGCAGCTCGACCTGCTCGTCCTCCGGCAGCTCCTCGAGCACGTCGGCGAGCCGCTCGTCGTCGAGGGCGGCCGCGATCTCCGCGCGGCGCTTGCCGGACAGGTCGTGCAGCACGCCGGCGAGGTCGGCCGGCCGCAGCTTCTCGAACACCGCCAGCAGGTTGGCGGCGCCCTGGCCGTCCTCGGGCAGCGAGAAGCCGCTGACCTCGTCCCACTCGAGCTGCTGCAGCTCCGCGCGGCGACGGCGGCCGGCGCGCCGCACCGCGACCCGGCTGAGCAGCCAGTCGGTGCGGTTCTGCTCCATGGCGACGTCGACGACGGTCGCCTGCTCGCCGGACTCCAGCACGGTGACCGAGCGGTCCAGCATCTCGGCGAGCACGAGGGTCTCGCCGGTCCGCTTGTCGAAGCGGCGCAGGCTCACGGTGCCGGTGGTGAGCACGACGGCCTCGGGGTCCATCGAGGTGACCCGGCCGATGGGCACGAAGATCCGCTTGCGGCTGGTGATCTCCACGACGATCCCGAGCACACGGGGGGCGTCGCGCCCTATGCGCAGCGCCACGACCACGTCGCGCACGCGCCCGACCTGGTCGCCCAGCGGGTCGAAGACGGGCAGCCCGGCCACCCGCGCGACGAAGACCCGGGTGGCAGTGCTCACCGAGCCAGGCTAGCCGCCGGGCGCCTCCCGCAGCCCCCACCGCAGCAGCAGCGAGCCGTCCGACTCGATCACCGACAGCAGCCGCAGCGGGAGCGGGGTCGCCAGCCCGCGGGACAGCAGCCCCGGCCCGGCGCCGGCCAGCAGGGGCGACACCGTCGCGCAGAGCTCGTCGAGCAGCCCCGCGGCCACCAGGTCGCCGAGCAGCGCGGGGCCGCCCTCGCAGAGCACGTGCGCCAGCCCGCGCCCCGCCAGCTGGTCCAGGGCGCCCGCGAGGTCCACCTCGTCGCGGCCGGCGACGACCACGTCGGGCAGCCCCTCGTGCGGCGCCGACGCGCACGTCACCACGACGGCCGCCCGGGCGAGGGCGGGCGGCAGGTCCAGCCGCCGCGACACCACGGCCAGTGCGGGGACGGCGGGCAGCCCGTGCCGCTCGCGCCAGGCCCGCAGCGGCGCGGCGAGCGGCACCGGCCCGTACGCCTCCGAGCGGGCCGTGCCAGCGCCGACGAGCACGACGTCGCAGACGGCCCGCAGGGCCCGGAAGACGGCTCGGTCGGCCGGGGTCGACAGGCCCCGCGAGGTGCCGTCGTGCGCCGCGGCGCCGTCCGCCGACAGCACCATCCCGCCGCGCACCAGCCGCCCGGGTGCGGTCGCGTAGGCGTCGACCAGGTCGAGCGGCTGGAGGTCCGGCACGTCAGGTCGTGGTGACCAGGCCGCCGTCGACGGGGATGACCGCGCCGGTGACGTACGCGCCGGCGCGGCTGGCGAGGAACACCGTGACGCCGGCCATGTCGTCGGGGCGGCCGATCCGGCCGAGCGGTGCCGACGAGGCGATCTGGTCGCCGAACGCCTCGAGGGTGGCGGCCATCATCTTGGACTCGAACGGGCCGGGGGCGACCGCGTTGACGGTGACGTGCCGCGGGCCGAGCTCCTTGGCCAGCACGCGCGTGAGCTGGTGCACCGCCGCCTTGCTGGCGGAGTAGGAGTAGGTCGGCGTCCCGGACACGTGCAGGCCGTCCACGCTGCCGATGTTGATGACCCGCGCGGGGTCCTCCGCGGTGCCGGCGGCCTCGAGCTGCGGCAGCAGGGCGCGGGTGAGGAAGAAGGGCGACTTGAGGTTGAGGTCGAGCACCTTGTCCCACGCCGACGCGGGGAACTCCTCGAGCGGCGCCCCCCAGGTCGCCCCGGCGTTGTTGACGAGCACGTGCAGGCCACCCTCCTCGCGGGAGGCCACCTCCTGCGCGAGGCGCACGCACTCCGCCTCGGTGCTGAGGTCTGCGGGCAGCGGCACGCAGTCGCCGTACTGCGCCAGCTCGGCCGCGGCCTCCTCGCACGCCTGCGCCTTGCGGGAGCTGACGTACACGCGGGCGGCGCCGGCCTGCAGCAGGCCGCGCGCGACCATGAGGCCGATGCCGCGGGTGCCGCCGGTGACCAGGGCGGTCTTGCCGGCGGTGGAGAACAGGTCGGTCATGCGGGCTCCTCGTGGGGGATCGGGTCAGCGGCTGGTCAGCGCGAGGAACTCCGCGCGGGTGCGCGGGTCGTCGCGCAGGCCGCCGTGCAGGGCGGACGTGACGGTGCGGGCGCCGGGCGCGCGCACCCCGCGGATGCTCATGCACATGTGCTCGGCCTCGAGCACCACCCCCACGCCCTTGGGCGCCAGGTGCTCCTGCAGCCAGGTGGCGATCTGCTTGGTCAGGCGCTCCTGCACCTGCAGGCGGCGCGCGAACAGCTCGACCACCCGGGCCAGCTTGGACAGCCCGAGGATGCGGTCGCCCGGCAGGTACGCCACGTGGGCGACGCCGACGAAGGGCAGCAGGTGGTGCTCGCACAGCGAGGAGAACGGGATGTCGCGGGCGACGACCAGCTCGTCGTAGCCCTCCTCGTTCGGGAACGTCGTCAGCCCGAAGCCGCGCGGCTCGAGCAGCTCGGCGAACGCCGCCGCGACCCGTCGCGGGGTGTCCCGCAGCGACTCGCTGGTCACGTCCTGCCCCAGCGCGACGAGCAGGTCGGCGACGGCGGCGGCGGCCGCGGCCTGGTCGACGGCGCGCGGCGCGGGGGGCTCGGTCACCCGGGCATCCTGCCCTGCCGTCCCGGGTGCCTAGGGTCGGCCCGTGACCCGTGCCCGCCGACCCTCCCCGGCGCCCCTCGCCTACGAGGTCGTCGACGTGTTCACCGACCGCGCGTTCGCCGGCAACCCGCTGGCCGTCGTGCTGGACGCGGACGACCTGTCGACCGCGGCGATGCAGGCGCTCGCGACGGAGTTCGCGCTGTCCGAGACGGCCTTCCCGCTGCGCGCCGACGACGGCGCGGACTACCGCCTGCGGATCTTCACGCCCGCGGTCGAGCTGCCATTCGCCGGCCACCCGTCGGTCGGCGCGGCCTGGGTGCTGCACCGGCTGGGACGGCTGCCCGCGGGCGAGCGGGTGCAGTCCTGCGGCGCCGGGCTGCTGCCCGTGCGGGTGGGCGCCGACGAGGTGGTGCTGTCGGGCGGCCCCCCGTCGTACGGGCCGGAGCGGGACGCCGCGCCGCTGCTGGCCGCCGTCGGGCTGGCCCCGGACGACCTGGCCGGCGCGCCCCGCCGGGCCGGGTGCGGCATCGACTTCACCTACCTGCCGGTGCGCGAGGAGGCGGTCGCGCGGGCGGTGCCCGACGGGGCGGCCCTGCGCGCGCTGGACCTCGGCACCGGGCTGTCGGTGACCGCGTACGCCGCCGGCGCCGCGCACAGCCGGGTGTTCGTGCCCGAGGTCGGCGTCGCGGAGGACCCGGCGACGGGGTCGGCGGCCCTGGGCCTCGGGGTGTTCCTGGCCGCGTCGGCCCTGCTCGGCGACGGCGAGCAGGCGTACGTCGTGCGCCAGGGCGCGGAGCTGGGCCGGCCGTCGACGCTGCGCTGCACGGTGCGGGTGGCGGGCGGCGAGGCCACCGCCACCACCGTGGCGGGCTCCGTCGTCGCGGTGGCCCGCGGGGAGGTGCGCCGGCCGCCGGCCTGACCGCTCGCGAGATCTCCCGCGAGCTCGTCCGATGCGCGCGCTTCGTCCTCTGGACGGCTCCCGGCGGTGGTGCTGCCATGGACGTCCAGCCCGGAGGAGGAGCCATGGACCCCCGCACCCACACCCCCGCCCCGACGGCCCGCCGCCGCGCGCTGCGCGCCGGCGTCGTGGGCACCGCCCTGGCCGCGCTGCTCAGCGGCGGCCTGACCGGCACCGCGTCGGCCGACCTGCCGACCGCGTCGGTCCCGCAGGACACCGTCGCCGGGGCGCGGTCGTCCTCGGTCCAGACGCTGCCGTGGCCGCTGCTGCGGCGCGGCTCGGAGGGGCAGCCGGTGCGCAGCCTGCAGCACCTGCTGCGGGCGCGCGGCCAGTCGGTGGCCGTGGACGGCGACCTCGGGCCGCGCACCGAGCGCGCGGTGCGCAGCTTCCAGCGGTCGCGCGGCCTGGCCGTGGACGGGGTGGTCGGCCCGCGCACGTGGGGCGCGCTCGTCGTCACCGTGCGGCTCGGCAGCCGGGGCCCGGCGGTGCGCGCGGTGCAGGACGAGTTCCAGTTCCGCAACGGCTCCGGCGACCCGAGCACCGGTCTGCAGGTCGACGGCGTCTTCGGCCGGCGGACCGACGCCACCGTGCGGGCCTTCCAGCAGGCCGTGGGCCTGAGGCGGGACGGCATCGTCGGGCCGATGACGTGGAACCAGCTCATCGGCGGCGCGCTGGCCGGGTGAGCCGGCTCAGCGCACCGGCTCGCGCGTCCCGTCCGGCACCAGCCGCAGCACGGTCGCCTCGCGCGCCCAGCGGGCCGGCTGCGCCTCGCCGTCGGCCGCGTTGAGCCGGGCGGCGTGCAGCAGGGGGACGACCTCGTCCCACCGCGCCGTGCCGGGCGCCACCTGCTCGACGCCCGCCCACCAGCGCACCAGCAGGTCGCCCTGCCGCTCCTTGCTGCGCACCAGGACGAGCACCCGCCCTCCCGCGCGGACCCCGGGCAGCGGCTGCTCGCCCGGACCCGTCACCACGACCGCCGCCCCGTCGTGCCACAGGTGCCAGGCGGGAGACGCGCGCCCCGACCCGTCGGGCTGCAGCCACACCACGGCGCTGCGCCGGGTCGCCTCCTCCACCAGCGCGTCGACCACGGCCCCAGCCTGGCAGGCGCGGGCTCTCCCCGCGGCAACAGTGCTGCTGCGCCACGGTGCGCAGCACCTCACCGCGGGGACGGGCATCGGTCGCGGGGACCGGGGCAGTCCAGGACGCGCCCGGCCCACCGGGCGCGTCCTGCCCCAGCGACGAGAGGCCCCCGCGTGTTCTTCCACAAGCAGGAGCTCCAGTTCAAGGCCGAGCCCGATGCCCCCGACGCGGTCTACGCGCGCTGGCTGCAGGAGGTCCTCGGCGGCCAGTACGGCGAGATCACCGTCGCCATGCAGTACATGTTCCAGGGCTGGAACATGCACATCCCCGGCAAGTACCGCGACCTGGTCTTCGGCATCGGCGCCGAGGAGATGGGCCACGTCGAGATGCTCGCGACGATGATCGCCCGGCTGCTGGAGAAGGCGCCGGTCGAGCAGGCCGAGGCGGCCATGAAGGCCGACCCGACGGTCGCCGCGATCATCGGCGGCATGGACATCCAGCACGCGGTCGTGGCGGGTGCGGGCGCGCGCGCCGTCGACTCGATGGGCAACCCCTGGCAGGGCTCGTTCATCACCGCGAGCGGCAACCTGCTCGCCGACTTCACCGCCAACGCCAACGCCGAGATGCAGGGCCGCGTGCAGGCCGCCCGGCTCTTCCACGCCACCGAGGACAAGGGCGTGCGCGACCTGCTCAGCTTCCTCATCGCCCGCGACACGATGCACCAGAACCAGTGGATCGCCGCCGCCCGCGAGCTGCAGGAGGAGGGCCACGAGCTGCTGCCCGTGCCGAGCAACTTCCCGCTCGGCCAGGAGCTGCGCGAGGTCAGCTACCAGTACCAGAACTTCTCCGACGGCACGCAGGCGTCCGAGGGCAGCTGGGCGAGCGGCCCGACGCCGGACGGCAAGGGCGAGTTCAGCTACCACGACGGGCCGACGACCCGGGCCCCGATGCCGCCGCCCACCACGCCGGACCCGCGGCTCTACGGCACGACGGGCACGCCGAACGTGGTCGAGAAGGTCAAGGGCGTCGTCAAGGACCTGCTCTAGGCCCACCGGTGCGCGCGGCCCCCGCCCCTGCGGGGGCCGCGCGCCGCGGCCTGGGGCACACTCGCGCTCCGGGGAGCCGCCGCCCCCGGTCGCCGCCCTGCCCCGCCCCGGAGGACCCTGCCGTGCCCGCCGCTGCCCGCCCCGACCGCGGCGACCCGCGGTGAGCGCGGCGGCCCTGGACGGCACGCCGTCCGGCGACGGCCCCACCCGCCTGCAGGTCGTGCGCAGCCGGGGCCGCGTCCGCGGCTCGGTCGCGCTGCTCGGCCCGGCCTTCGTCGCCGCCATCGCGTACGTCGACCCGGGCAACTTCGCCACGAACTTCTCGGCCGGCGCCGGCTTCGGCTACCGGCTGGTGTGGGTGATCGTGGCGGCCAACCTCATGGCCATGCTCGTGCAGTCGCTGTCGGGCAAGGTCGGGCTCGCGACCGGGCGCAACCTGGCCGAGCTGTGCCGGGAGAACTTCCGGCCGTGGACCACCCGCGGGCTGTGGGCGCAGGCCGAGGTCGTGGCCATGGCCACGGACCTGGCCGAGATCGTCGGCGGCGCCATCGCCCTGAAGCTGCTGTTCGACGTGCCGCTGCTCGTGGGCGGGCTGATCACCGCGGCGGTCGCCTTCGCGCTGCTGTCGGTGCAGCACCGCGGCTACCGGCCGTTCGAGCTGGTCATCGCCGGCCTGCTCGGCGTCATCCTGCTCGGCTTCCTGTTCAACGTGGTGCGGTCGGGCGCCGACGCGGGGGAGCTCGCGGCCGGCTTCGTGCCCAGCTTCGACGGCACGGACAGCGTGCTGCTCGCGACCGGCATCCTCGGCGCGACGGTGATGCCGCACGTCATCTACCTGCACAGCGCGCTGACGCAGGACCGCATCCCGGCCGTCGACGAGGGCGAGGTGCGCCAGCTGCTGCGCCACCAGCGCCTCGACGTCGTGCTCGCGATGGGGCTGGCCGGCCTGGTCAACCTGGCGATGCTCGTGCTGGCGGCGCGCCTGTTCGCCGGCTCCGACCGGCCCGGCCTCGACACGCTCGAGGGCGCCCACGAGGCCCTCGGGCAGCTGGCCGGGGAGCCCGTCGCGCTGGCCTTCGCGCTGGCCCTGCTGGCCTCGGGCTTCGCCTCCTCGGGCGTCGGCACGTACGCCGGCCAGGTCGTCATGCAGGGCTTCCTGCAGCGCCGGATCCCGCTCGTCCTGCGGAGGGCGATCACCATGGCGCCGGCGCTGGTCGTCCTGGCGCTCGGCGTCGACCCGACGCGCGCGCTCGTGCTCAGCCAGGTCGTCCTGTCGTTCGGCATCCCCTTCGCGCTCGTGCCGCTGCTGCTGCTCAGCCGCCGGGCCGACGTGATGGGCACGCTGGTCAACCGGCCGGTGACGACCGCGGCGGCGGCCGTCGTCGCGGCGGTCATCATCGCGCTGAACGCGTTCCTGGTCCTCGACATCGTCCTCGGGTGAGCGCCCCCGCTCCCGCCGTCGCCCGCCCGCAGCGCTCCGACGCCCTGCTGCTGACGGTCGGCCTGATGGCCGTGAGCACGTCGGGCCCGCTGATGGCGGCGACGGCCGTGCCCGCGCTGGCCATCGCGTTCTGGCGCAACGCCCTGGCCGGAGCCGTCCTGGTGCCCGCCGTGCTGCTGACCGCCCGCGCGGAGCTGCGCGGCCTGACCGGCCGGGAGCGCCGGCTCGCCGCCCTCGCCGGGCTGCTGCTGGCGCTGCACTTCGGCACCTGGGTCCCGGCGGTCACGCTCACCTCGGTCGCCTCCGCCACGGCGCTGGTCGCCTGCCAGCCCGTCTGGGCGGCCCTCATCGCGCGCTGGCGCGGCGAGCACGTCACCCGCCGCACCTGGCTGGGGATCGCGGTGGCCGTCGCCGGCGCCGCCCTGCTCACCGGCGCCGACCTGCAGGTCAGCGGGGACGCGCTGCTCGGCGACGGGCTCGCGGTGCTGGGCGGCGTCTTCTCGGCCGCGTACATGATCGCGGGCGGCGAGGTGCGGCGCAGCGTCTCCACCACGACCTACACCGCGCTCTGCTACAGCGTCTGCGCGGTGCTGCTGCTCGTCGTCTGCGTCGCGGGGCGGCAGTCGCTCAGCGGCTACGCGGCCGAGGACTGGCTCAAGCTGGTCGGCCTCACGGCCGGCGCGCAGCTGCTCGGGCACTCGCTGTTCAACCGGGTGCTGCGCACGGTCAGCCCGACGGTGGTGAGCATGACGGTCCTGCTCGAGATCCCCGGGGCGGCGCTCCTGGCGGCGGTGCTGCTCGACCAGCAGCCGCCGCTGCTCGCGCTGCCCGCGGCCGTGCTGCTGCTCGCCGGGCTGGTGATCGTCGTGCGGGCGGGGTCGGGCGAGCCCAGCGTGCCGGTCGAGTGAGCGTGCCGGTCGAGTGAGCGTGCCGGTCGAGCCTGCGTGCCGGTCGGGTGCGCGGGCCGGTCAGCCGAGCTGGGCGCGGCCCGCCTGCGAGGCCTCGTAGGACCAGCTGCGCAGCGCGCGGAACAGCTCCGTGGGCTGCAGGTCCTCGGCGCCGACCGTCGGGGCGAAGCGCAGGTGCTCGCCCTCGACCTGCTCGCCCAGCTCCAGCCGTCCCCACGGCTGCCACGCGCCGAGCAGCGGCGCGGCGAGCATGCGGAAGCCGCCGGCGACCGGGCGGGCACCGAGCAGGACCCGCCGGCCCGTGCCGGTGCGGTGCGGCAGCACGGCCGACCAGACGGGCGACAGCACCGACGGGGCGAAGACGTAGCGCCAGGCGCTGTTGACGAGCAGGTCGAGCGGGGCGCCGCCGAGCGCCTCGCCCGGCAGGCGCAGCGCCAGGCCCTCGACGTCGGGCAGCGGCCGCGGCAGGCCGACGCCGCGCGACAGCCGCACGACCCCCTCGTGCACGCCCGCCTCGTCGAGCAGCCGCGCACCCCAGCCGCCGTCCCCGTCGACGAGCAGGGCCGCCCGGTGGGTGGCGCCGCGGGGGTGGAAGACGCGGGCGCCGCGCACCGCGGTGCCCACCCCGAGAGCGGTGGCGAGGGCGGCGCGGGGCAGGGTCAGCAGGTCGGTCACCCGGACCGTCTCCCCGCCCGCGGACGGCCGGAACGTGCGGGCGTCCCCGCGCGCCGCCCGGGGAACACGAGCCCCATGCCGACCGGATCCCGCCCCGTGCCCCCGACGTACACCGACTGCAACCGGCTGTGGGTGGACAGCCGCGTCCGGGCCGTCGCCCAGCGCGTGGTCGAGGTGCCGGTCCTGCGCCGGCTGGGCGGCCGCGTCGACGGCGGGCGGGTGCTGGAGATCGGGCCCGGGCGCCGCGGCACCGGGCTGCGGCTGGCGCTGCAGGAGTTCGGCGCGGCGCGTGCGGACGGCGTCGAGCTGCACGCCGCCAGCGTCGGGAGCTGCCGGCGCGCGGTCGCGGACCTCGGCGACCGGGTGGCCGTCGAGCAGGGCGACGCGACCGCGCTGACGGCCGCCGACGCGACGTACGACGCGGTGTTCAGCTACCACCTGCTGCACCACGCGCAGGACTGGCGCGCGGCGGTGCGGGAGGCGGCGCGGGTGCTCGCCCCCGGCGGGCGGCTGTACGTCGCCGACATGACCGCACGCTTCGTCGACAGCCGCGCCCTGCGCGCCGTCTCGCACCACCCGCGCGACGCCGACCGGCCGACGCCGGAGGGCATCGAGGCGGCCACCCGCGCCGCCGGGCTGGAGCCGCTCGGCACCCGCGTGCGGTACCGGGGCTGGTGGGTCGGGCACGTGGCGCGCAGGCCCTGACGGGCCGTGACCCGCGCCACACGGCGAGCGGTCGCAGCGGGCTGGCCGCGGTGCGAGACTCCCGGCAGGACGCGGCGCCGCGCCGCGCACGGAACCGGGAGCACCCCATGGCACGGCTTGCCGCCACCGAGGGCCTGACGGAGGTCCAGCAGGAGATCCTGTCGACCGTCAAGGGCTTCGTCGACAAGGAGATCCTGCCGTACGCGACGGACCTCGAGCACAAGGACGAGTTCCCCGAGGCGATCGTCGAGGGCATGAAGGAGATGGGCCTGTTCGGGCTCATGATCCCGGAGGAGCACGGCGGGCTCGGCGAGTCGCTGCTGACCTACGCCCTCGTCGTGGAGCAGATCGCCCGCGGCTGGATGAGCGTCTCCGGCGTCATCAACACGCACTTCATCGTCGCGTACATGCTCATGCACCACGGCACCGACGAGCAGAAGCAGCGCCTGCTGCCGCTCATGGCGACCGGTGAGCTGCGCGGCGGGTTCTCGATGTCGGAGCCCGGCTGCGGCTCGGACGTCTCGGCCATCACCAGCCGTGGCGTGCGGGAGGGCTCCGGCGACGACGCCGAGTACGTGCTCGACGGCCAGAAGATGTGGCTGACCAACGGTGCGCGCGCCGGCCTGATCGCGACCCTCGTCAAGACCGACGAGGGCGGCGACTCGGTCTACCGCAACATGACGACCTTCCTCGTCGAGAAGGAGCCGGGCTACGGCGAGACGGCCCAGGGGATCACCATCCCCGGCAAGATCGAGAAGATGGGCTACAAGGGCGTCGAGACCACCGAGATGATCATGGAGGGGGCGCGCGTCCCCGCCTCCTCGGTCCTCGGCGGCGAGGCCGGCCGCGGCAAGGGCTTCTACCAGATGATGGACGGCGTCGAGGTCGGCCGCGTGAATGTCGCCGCCCGCGCCTGCGGCATCTCGATCCGCGCGTTCGAGCTCGCCATCGCCTACGCCCAGCAGCGCGCGACGTTCGGCAAGCCGATCTCGCAGCACCAGGCGATCCAGTTCAAGCTCGCCGAGATGGCCACCAAGGTCGAGGCCGCGCATGCGCTGATGGTCAACGCCGCGCGCCTCAAGGACGCCGGCAAGCGCAACGACGTCGAGGCCGGCATGGCCAAGCTGCTGGCGTCGGAGTACTGCGCCGAGGTGACCCAGGAGTCGTTCCGCATCCACGGCGGCTACGGCTACTCCAAGGAGTACGAGATCGAGCGCCTCATGCGCGAGGCCCCCTTCCTGCTCATCGGCGAGGGCACGTCGGAGATCCAGAAGACGATCATCTCGCGCGGGCTGCTCAAGGACTACCAGCTGCGCGGCTGAGGCTGCGTCGACGGCCCGGCGCCCCCTCGCGGGGGTGCCGGGCCGTCGTGCTGCACGGCGGACGAGCGCACCTGCGCGGGCAGATCGCGCCGCACGGGCTCCGCGGGCGCGATCTGCCCGGGGAGGTCGTCGCTGCCGTCGGACCCGGGCCCGGACCGGGGCGGCGCGGCCGCACCGCCCCTGGGAGACTGGCCGCATGGCCCTGGAACCGGACGGCGTGCTGCTGCTCGTCGAGGCCCAGCTGCTCAGCGCCTTCGGGCAGGACAGCGGCCGGGCCGGCGTGAGCTTCCTCGGGACCGAGCGCATCGACGTGCTCCGCTTCGGCCCCGACCCGGACGGGCTGGTGCGCTACGCGACCCTCGGCATGAGCCGCAACCCGATGGCCGACCCCGGTGCGGCCCTCGTCGCCGCCCACGGCCCGCGTGCGGAGCTGCTGCTGACCGTCCGCGACCTGCACGACACCGTGCTGCGCCGGCTGGCCGTGCTCGCCGCGAGCCCCGCCGTCGAGGGCGTCGTCGTCGTGCCGGGCGCGGGCCTGGACGTGGGGGAGCCGCTGTGGGACGGCGCGCCGTTCACCGCGGTCCTCGTCGGCGAGCCCGGCGGGCTGGTGCCGGACCTGGTGCTCGACGAGGCCGAGGACCCGGTGCAGTTCCTGCCCCTGCTGCCGATGACGCCCGGCGAGGCGGCCTTCAAGCGGGTGCACGGCGCCGGCGCGCTGCAGGAGCTGTGGCTGCGGCACGGCACCGACCTGCGCGACCCGCTGCGCCCGCAGGTCGCGCTGGAGAAGCCCGCGTGACCTCCCCGCTCGACGAGCGCTTCCGCACCCAGGCCGCCCACTGCCGCTCGGCCGGCAGCGCGCTGACCGCCGCCCTGCTCGAGGGCGCCGCCGCCGACCTGGTCGTGCCCGGCCCGGTGCGCGACCTGCTGCAGCCGCTCGCCGGCGACCCGCCCGGCACCGTGCCCGCCCTGCGCCTCGCGGGCGCCCTGCACCGGCTCGTCCTGGAGCGGCAGGCCCCCGCGCTCGCGCTGCACTACCCGAGCGTCGGCGGCACCGCCCCGGTCGACGGAGCCTGGGCCGCGGCCCGCGAGGTGGTCCGCGACGAGCCCCGGCTGGCCGAGCTCGTGCGCGCACCGGTGCAGACCAACGAGGTGGGCCGCAGCGCGGTGCTGCTCGGCGGACTGCTCCACGTCGCCGCCCGCACCGGCCTGCCGGTCCGCCTGCTCGAGGTCGGCGCCAGCGCGGGGCTGCTCCTGCGGGTCGACGCCTACGCGTACGAGGTGGGCGACCGGCTGCTCGGCGACCCGGCCAGCCCGGTGCGGCTGCAGCAGCCGTGGCAGGGGGTCTTCCCGCCCGACCCGCCGCTGGTGGTCGCGCAGCGGGCCGGCTGCGACCCCGGTCCGCTGGACCCCACGAGCACCGCCGACCGACTGACCCTCACGTCCTACGTCTGGGCGGACCAGGTCGACCGCCTGGAGCGGCTGCGCGGCGCGCTGCAGGTCGCCGGGCGCGTGCCCGCAGCGGTCGAGCAGCTCCCCGCGTCGCAGTTCCTGGGCCGCGAGCTGGCCGAGCCGGTGCCCGGCGTCGCGACCGTCGTGTGGCACAGCGTGGTCCGGCAGTACATGACGCCCCACGAGCGCGCCCGCGTCGACGACCTGCTCGCGCAGGCCGGGGCGCGCGCGACGCCCGAGGCGCCGCTGGCGCGGCTCTCGCTCGAGCCGGAGGTGCTGGGCGGTGGCCGCTTCCGCTTCCTGGTCGAGCTCACGACCTGGCCCGGGGGGCAGCGGGAGCTGCTCGCGCACGCCGAGGGCCACGGCCCCCCGGTCGTGTGGCAGCCGTCACGCTGAGAGGATCGGCGCTCCCCGACGAACGGAGTCGCTGTGCAGTTCGGCCGGTACTACGAGGAGTTCGAGGTCGGCGCGGTCTACAAGCACTGGCCCGGCAAGACGGTCACCGAGTACGACGACCACCTGTTCTGCCTGATCACCATGAACCACCACCCCCTGCACCTCGACGCCAACTACGCGTCGACCACGCAGCAGGGCAGGAACGTCGTCGTCGGCAACTACGTCTACTCGCTGCTGCTCGGCATGTCGGTCGCGGACGTGTCCGGCAAGGCCATCGCCAACCTCGAGGTCGAGTCGCTCAAGCACGTCTTCCCGACCTTCCACGGCGACACGGTCTACGGGCAGACCGAGGTGCTCGGCAAGACCGAGAGCCGCAGCAAGGACGACCGCGGCGTCGTGCACGTCGAGACCAAGGGCTACAACCAGGACGGCGTGCTGGTGTGCATCTTCCGGCGCAAGGTGATGGTCCCCAAGCGGTCCTACGGCGACGCGAACGGCGGCGAGCAGCCCGGCCGCCCGGAGCTGCAGGAGCCGGCGGCCCAGGGCTGACCCTTGCCGGGAAGCCCCGGGGGAGGCACCGTGGCGGGATGACCACGGCGCGCTGCCCCCGCTGCTCGCAGGCGCTGCGCCCGCCCGGGCTGATGTCCAGCGACTGGGCCTGCGCGCGGCACGGCTCGGTCCTGCCCCTCACGGTGCACCTGCGGCCGTCGCCCGAGGCGGTCCGCCAGCTGGCCGCCCGGCCGGGCGTGCCCCTGTGGGCGCCGCTGCCGCTGCTCCCGCACTGGACGCTGGCGAGCGTGGCCTGCGCGGGCGACGACCGCAGCGGCGCGAGGGGGACGGCGGTGGCCCTCGCCGGGCCGTCGCCGCTCGGCGGCCCGGCCGACCTCGTGCTCGTCGCCGAGGAGCCGGGGGTCGGGCTCGGCGCCCGCCTGGCCGGCACCGAGGGACCGGACCCCGCGGCCGTGCCGACGGGCGCGCCCGACGCCAAGGTGATCGTGTCCGGCCACCCGACGCCGCTGTGGCGCTGCCCGTCCGCCGAGGACCGGATGGCCTTCGTCGGCGAGGCCGCCGGCATCTGGCTGTGGGCGGTCGTCTGGCCGCCCGCCGCCGAGCTCCTGCTGCTCGAGCACGTCGAGCTGCACGACCTGCGGTCCGAGGCGCACGCCGCCCTCGACCTGCCGATCGGCGCGCCCAGCCCGCGGCTCGACCTCTAGCGCCGGCCGCTCAGCGGCGGAACGGCAGCACCTTGCGCAGGCCGGCGCCGACGCCCTTGACGTAGTCCGACACCGCCGTGGGCGCGAGCCGGTCGCCGATCGCCATGCCGACCGCGTCGACGCCCACCAGGTAGCGGGGGAGCGGCACCGGGGTCGCCAGCGCCAGCCGGATCGCCCGGCCCACCCACACCGGGTCGGGGAGCACGTGGCCGCGCTGCGTCATCGCCTTGCCCCGCTCGTACGCCGCCGCGTACGCCGACCCCGGCACGTCCGGGAAGCTCTCGGTGCCGGCGTCCCAGATGCCCGTGCCGAACCCGCCCGGCTCGACGAGCACGACCTTCACCCCGAACGGGGCCACCTCGATGCGCAGCGCGTCCGACAGCGCCTCGATCCCGTGCTTGCTCGCGGCGTACCAGCCCATCAGCGGAGTGGACACCCGGCCGGCGATCGAGGAGACGTTGACGATGCGGCCGTCGCCGCGGGCGCGCATGCCGGGCAGCACGAGCCGGGCGATCCGGGCGGGCGCGACGAGGTTGACCTCGAGCTGGTAGCGCGCCTGCTCGGGGGTCACGTCCTCGACGGCCCCGGCCTGCGCGAAGCCGGCGTTGTTGACGACCGCCCACGGCCCGCCGCCGGTCAGCGCGTCGATCTCGGCGAAGCCCTGCTCCGTCGACCGCTCGTCGGCGACGTCGAGCAGTACCGAGCGCACGGTCTGGCCCTTCTCGGCGGCGGCGGCGCGCATCCGCTCCGCCTTGTCCTCGGTGCGCACCGTGCCGATGACGTCGTAGCCGGCGCGGGCCAGCTCGACGGCGGTGGCCAGGCCGATGCCGCTGTTGGCACCGGTCACGACGACGCTCTGGGCCACGGGGTCCTCCTCGCTCCTGCGCCGGCCGTCCGGCGCCGCCCACCCGCTACCCCCTGCGCCCCGGCTGACCCTTGCCGGACGGCGCCCGGCGGCGGACGCTGCCCCCATGAGCAGCAGCCCGTACGCCGTCCCGCTGGCCGACCTCGAGACGCGCGTGGCCCAGGCCGACCAGACCACCGAGCAGGCCGCGCCGCGCACGGCCCACCTGCCGGGCGACCCGGCGCTGTGGTCGGCCGGCGCCGTGCCCGGCGCGGGCGGCGGCGGCGCGGACGCGGACGCCGACTAGCTCCGGCCGAGCAGCTCCGCCTCGCGCTCGGCGCCCATCCCGGCCGACAGCTCGGGCTCCCCGCGCCCGCGGTCCCAGGCGAGCACGTCGGAGGCGGTCGTCGCGAGCGGCGTCGCCCCGAGCCCGACGGCCCGGGCCGCCGAGGCGCTGCGGCGGAACAGCGGGTCCGTCGCCGGGTCGGCCAGCACGAGCGGGAAGCCCGGCTCGACCGGCACCGGGACGAGGTCGACGGTCGTGCCGGCGGCCTGCGCGCACACCTGCACCAGCTCACCGAGCATCACCGGCTTGGCGGGCCCGACGGCGTTGTAGGTGCCCGGCCGGTCGGCCTCGAGCAGCGCGACGACCAGGTCGGCGAGGTCGCGGGAGTCCACCACCTGCACGGGCTGCTCCAGGCGCCCGGGCACGGCGACCCGGCCGCCGCGCGCGGCCCGCCGCACCCACCAGGTGAAGCGGTCGGTCGGGTCGTGCGGCCCGGCGACCACCCCGGGGCGCACGACCGTGCCCTGCTCGCCCCACAGCGCGGCGACGTCGTCCTCGCAGGCCACCTTGAGCGGGCCGTACGTGTCGCCGGTGACCTCCTCGGTCCCGCGCTCGGGCGCGAGCCGGGGGCTGTCCTCCGACAGGTCGGCCCGCGGCGCCTGCCGCACGTCGTACACCGAGCCGGTGGAGATGAACAGGCAGCGCCCGGTGCTGCCCCGCAGCGCCTCGGCGGCCTGCTGCACGTGCCGCGGCACGTACGCGCTCACGTCCACGACCGCGTCCCAGCTGCCGCCGGACAGCGCGTCGTAGTCGCCCGCGTCGCGGTCACCGGTGCGCCGCTCGACGTCCGGGAACAGCTCGGCGCCGGTGCGGCCGCGGCTGAACAGCGTCAGGTCGTGGCCGCCGGACAGGGCCCGCTCGACCACCGCCCGGCCGACGAAGGAGGTGCCACCGAGCACGAGGATGCGCATGTCCCGCACCCTAGGGGTGGTGCAGGGCAGGGGGGCTCAGGCGGGAGCGGCGACCAGGCCGGCCGGGGCCGGGAAGCCGGGGGCGGGCCGGCCGAGCAGGTAGCCCTGCACGAGCCGGCAGCCGACCTCGTGGAGCACGGCGAGCTGCTCCTGGGTCTCGACGCCCTCCACGACCACCTGCAGCCCGAGCTCGGCGGCCAGGTGCAGGATGCCGCGCACCAGGCCGCTGGCCGCCGGGTCGCTGCCCAGGCTCTCGGTGAACGACCGGTCGACCTTGAGCACGTCGACGGGCAGCCGCTGCAGCCAGGTCAGCGTCGAGTAGCCGGTCCCGAAGTCGTCGAGCGCGACGCGCACGCCGAGCCGGCGCAGGTCGCCCAGGCGCTCGGCCAGCCGGGGGAGGTCGGTCAGCCCGCGGCTCTCGACCACCTCGAGGGTGAGCTGCGCGGCCGGCAGGCCGCTCGCGCGCAGCGCGTCGCGGACCCAGCCGACGAGGGCCGCCTCCTGCAGGGTCCGGCCGGACAGGTTGACGGCGACGTGCTGGTCCGGGCGCTGCTCGTCCGCGAGCGCGGCGCAGGCGGTGCGCAGGACCCACCGGTCGAGCTCGATCCCGAGCCCGGTCTCGGCCGACAGGGGCAGGAAGCTGCCGGGGCCGAGCAGGCCGAGCCGCGGGTGCTGCCAGCGCACGAGCGCCTCGGCGCCGACCGTACGGCCGCTGATGACGTCCAGCACCGGCTGGAACACCAGGCGCAGCTCGCCGTGCTCGAGCGCGTGCCGCAGCTCCCGCTCGGTGACGCCCCCGCCACCGGCCGGGGCGGAGGTGCGCGGGCTCGCCCCGGAGGCGACCTGGTTGCGGCCGCGCTGCTTGGCGACGTACATCGCGGCGTCCGCCGCGTGCAGCAGCTGGTCGGCACGCCCGGCGTCGCCCTCGTGCAGGGCGACGCCGACGCTGAGCGTGACGGGCAGCTCGTTCCCCTCCACGCGGAAGGCGTGCTCGAAGGCCTCGGTGACCCGCCGGGCGACGGCCGTCGCGGCCGGGAGGTCGGCGACGTCGGGCAGCAGGACGGCGAACTCGTCACCGCTGAGCCGGCCGACGCTGGGTCCCGCGCCGACGGCGTCTGTGAGCCGGTGCGCGACCTGCCGCAGCAGCTCGTCGCCGGCGCTGTGGCCGAGCCCGTCGTTGACCTGCTTGAACCGGTCCAGGTCGCAGAACAGCACGCCCACCGCCGTCGCCTCGCCCCGGGCGCAGGCCGCGAGCGCCTGCTCGAGCCGGTCGGCGAACAGCACGCGGTTGGGCAGGCCGGTCAGGTCGTCGTGCAGCGCCTGGTGGCGCACGGTCGTCAGCAGCCGGGTGTTCTGCAGCGCGGTGGCGGCCTGGTCGCCCACGCCCTGCAGGCGCAGGAGCACCTCGGGCTGCGTGCCGGCGGGCGCGGTGCCGCGGGGCCAGCTGGCCGTCGCGACGCCCTGCAGGTCACCGCCCGCGACCAGCGGCACGACGGTCACGTGCTCGAGCCGCAGCGCCGCCAGCAGCGCGCGCAGGCTCGCGCTCGGCGTGCTCTCGTCGACCACCACCGCGCGGTGCTCGCTGAGCAGCCGGGCGAGCTCGGGCGCCTGCGACGGGTCGAGGCAGGTGGACACGACCAGCGCGTCGTCCTCCCGGGACAGCCCGCTGCTGGCGGCGCCCTGCAGGACCCCGCGCACCCCGTCCCAGATCCAGATGGCGGCCGAGGCGCAGCCGGCGACCTCCACGAGCGCGTCGCTCACCAGCCGCCCGACGGTCTGCTCGTCCTCGGCGTCGGCCAGCCGGTGGGCGAGGTCGAGCAGGGCGGCCGCCCGGCGCTCCCCGCGCCGGCTGGCCTCGAGCGCCAGCACGCCGTCGAGGGCGGCGGCGGCGTGCTGCGCGTACGCCTGCAGCAGCCGGTCCTCGTCGCCCAGGTCGCTCTGGCCCGGGCCGTACAGCGCCGCGAGGCGCCCGTGGTGGCGCCGGGTCGAGGCGACGTCCACGACGACGGCGGACGGGCCGAGGTCCTCACCGGCCAGCAGGGCGCGCGCCAGGTCGGGCAGCCGCTCGGCGGGCACGCCCGACGAGCGCACCAGGGGCGGCTCGCCGTCGGGGCCGTGCACGACGAGCAGGTGGCCCTGCGCGAGGATCGCGCCGGCGGTGCGGTCGGTGAGGCGCTGCAGCACGGTGGCGGCGTCGTCGCTGCTGACGAGGTCGAAGGCGGCGAGCTGCAGGGTCTCCAGCTGCGCGCGCAGGGCGTCCAGCTCGGGGTCGACGACCGCCTCGGGGGACGGGCTGCGCCGGCGCCAGCGCGACCGGCGGTCCCACGAGACGTGGTAGACGCAGCTGGGTGCGCCGTCGGACTCGCACGCCTCGTGCGCCACCTGCGCAGCCGGCAGGCGGAAGACCTGCGGCACCACGGTGAACAGCCCGCGCGCGTAGTCGCAGTCGAGCCGGGAGTGCACGTACCCCTCGCGCAGGCGGTACTCGATGGTCGCGCTGGTGCCGGTGCACGCCGTCACCCGCATCGTGGACGTGGTGGAGAACTTCGCGACGGCGCGGGGCAGCTGGCGGTACACCTGCGCCGGGGAGCCGAGGTTGCGCAGCAGCAGCACGAGCCCCGGCGCGGAGGTCTGGCGGCGCAGGCTCTCCGCGCCCACGCGGAACATCACGTCGGGCTGGCCGAGCACGTCGACGGTCGCCTGGAACAGCCGGATGCGGGCGTCGTAGCTGACCCAGGAGGACGCCCGCTCGAGCATCTCGAGCGGGTACGGCACCCCGGCCTGGTCGAGGACCCGCTGCACGGCGTGCTCGCCGCCGTTCTCGCGCACGTACGCCAGCAGCAGCCGCGTGGTGGCGCTGGACGTCTCGCGGACGTCGGTGGTCGTCAGGGCGGGGAGCACACCGCTGCATCGGCAGCGGGAGGGCCGGCTTGAACCCCCGCCCGGCGGTGTGGAGGGAGGCGGCGGTGCGGGCGGTGCGGCCTACCCTGGTCGGTCCGCACTGCGCCGCCCGCCGGCCGCCCTCCGCAGCGCCGCACCCCCGGGAGGGTCCTCGTGAGCATCGACCTGCACGCGCACACCGCCGCCTCCGACGGCACCACGCCGCCGGGCGAGCTCGGGGCGCTGGCCCGGGAGGCCGGCCTCGACGTGGTCGCGATCACCGACCACGACACGACCGCGGGCTGGGCGCGCGCGGCCGCCGCCCTGCCGCCGGGGGTCTCGCTGGTGCGAGGCGCCGAGGTCAGCTGCTCGGCCGAGGGGGTCAGCCTCCACCTGCTGGCGTACCTGTTCGACCCCGGCGAGCCGGCCTTCGCCGCCGCGCGCGCCGCCCTGCGCGAGAGCCGGCGCACGCGCGCGCAGCGCATGGTGGACTCCCTGGCGGCGGCCGGCACCGGCGTGACGTGGGAGCAGGTGCAGGACCTGGCCGGCGGCACCGTCGGCCGCCCGCACGTCGCGCAGGCCCTGCTCGCGGCCGGCTGCGTGCCGACCCTCGCCGACGCCTTCACGCCCGAGTGGATCGGCACCGGCGGCCGGCACTGGGCGGGCAAGCTCGAGCTCGACGTGCAGGAGGCGATCGGCCTGGTGCGCGCGGCGGGCGGGGTCTGCGTCTTCGCGCACCCCGGCGCCTCCGCCCGCGGCCGGACCGTCAGCGACGCGGCCGTCGTCGCGATGGCCGGGGCCGGGCTCGCCGGGCTCGAGGTCGACCACGTCGACCACACCGAGCAGGCCCGCTCCCACCTGCGGGGGCTGGCGGCCGGGCTCGGGCTGCTCACGACCGGCAGCAGCGACTTCCACGGGGGCAACAAGACGGTCGCGCTCGGCGCGCACACCACCTCGCCCGAGGTCTACGAGGCGCTGGTCGGGCAGGCGAGCGGCGTCCCCGTGGTGTCGGGATGAGCCTGGCCGGCCTGTTCGACGTCACCACCTTCGGCGAGGTCTTCGTCACGCTGTTCGTGATCATGGACCCGCTGGGCTCCATCCCGCTGTTCCTCGGGCTGACGGGCGGGCGCACCGACCGGACGCGGCGGCGGCTGGCCGGGCAGGCGGTGCTCGTGTCGCTGTTCGTCATCTCGCTGTTCGCCGTGCTCGGCCAGCAGATCCTGGGCTTCCTCGGGATCGGCGTGCCGGCCCTGCAGGGAGCCGGCGGCCTGCTGCTGCTCATCGTCGCGCTCGAGCTGCTCACCGACCGCGGCGACGACCCGACCGAGGTCAAGGACGTCAACGTCGCCCTCGTGCCGCTCGGCACGCCGCTGCTCGCCGGGCCGGGCGCGATCGTCGCGACGATCGTGTTCGTGCAGCAGGGGGAGGGCGTCGGCGACTTCACCGCCATCGCCGCGGGCATCGTGGCCATCCACCTCGCGGTCTACCTCGCGCTGCGCTTCAGCGTGGGCATCACCCGGCTGCTCAGGGAGGCCGGGATCGTGCTGCTCACCCGCATCTCCGGCCTGCTGCTGTCGGCGATCGCCGTGCAGCTCGTGGCCGAGTCGGTGCGGGGCTTCGTCCAGGGCGGCTGACAGGCCCCGGGGGAGGGGAGAGCCCGCGCCCGAGGGGCACACTGCCCGCGTGAACCGTCGCTCCCCGCTGTCCCGGCTGCTCCCCGCCGTCCTGCTCGCCTGCGTCGCGGTGCTCGCGCTGCCCGGCACGGCGTCGGCCACCACGGCGGCCGACGTGGCCGCCGAGCTGCAGACCACGCCGGTCTACGTCGACCCGCAGGCGACCGTCCGCATCGACGAGGGCCGGGTCCTCGACGCGATCTCCGACGCGGGCGTGCCGGTCTACGTCGCGGTGCTGCCGAGCGCCGCCGCCAACGCCAACGGCGGGCCCGACGGCGTGACCGCGCTCATCGGCCGGAGCCTCGGGTCGCCGGCGGTGCTCTACACGGTGACCGGGAGCACCCTCGCCGCCGGCTCGTCGGGCGCGGGCCTCGGCCAGGGCGAGGCGTCGGCCATCGCGCGCTCGCACGCCCGGGACGGCGACCCGACGACGGCCCTGGTGGGCGCGATCGAGGACACCCGGACCGCCGTCGCGGACGGTCCGCCGGCCGGCGCGACCGACAGCACGCGGGGCACCGGCGCCGGCGGCTCCAGCGGCTCCAGCGGTGGCGGGGGCGGCGCGCTCGGCCTGCTCGCCCTGCTCGGCCTCGGCGGCGGTGGGCTGCTGTACGCCCGCAGCCGCCGGCGCCAGCGGGACGCCGCGCAGGACATGAAGGGCTCGCGGGCCGACGTCGAGTCGCTCTACAACCGCCTCGGCGCCGACGTCTCCTCGCTCCACCCCGGTGACGACGAGGTGAGCCGGCAGGCGCTGGCCGACGCCGCCGAGCGCTACAACGCGACCGGCGCGCTGCTGTCCCAGGCCGACACGCCCGGCCAGTTCGAGGCCGCCCGGCGGACCGTCGTCGAGGGCCTGACCGCGGCCCGGCTGGTGCGCACGCGGCAGGGCCTCGACCCGGGCCCGGAGGTCCCGCCGCCGCCCGGGGACGGCCCGCAGCTGCAGGCCGCCCAGCGGGTGCAGGTGGGCGACGACGAGTACGAGGGCAGCCCGAGCTACGCGCCCGGCCGGCAGCACTACTACGGCGGCGGGATGCTCGGCGGTCGCATGGTCCCGGGCGGCTGGTACGGCGTGCCCTTCTGGGAGACCATGCTCATCGGCAGCATGATCGGCGGCGGCGGGTTCGGCGGGTTCGGGGGCGGCTACGGCGGCTACCACGCCGGCTACCAGGAGGGCGTCGAGGACGCCGGCCACGGCGGCGGGGGCGACTGGGGCGGCGGAGGTTCCTTCGGCGGCGGCGACTGGGGCGGCGGGAGCGGCTTCAGCGGCGGCGACTGGGGCGGGTTCGGCGGCGGCGACTGGGGCGGCGGAGGCGGCGGCTGGGGCGGCGGCGGCGGGGGTGGCGGCGGCAGCTGGTGACCTCCGGGCAGGAGCGGAACCGGTCGAACGTCCGGCGGGGTCACCCCGTTGTGTCTTGCCGCGCTACGCCCGGCTCGCGCACCCTGGGCGGGCGGCGCGCCCGGCGCCCGCCACGACCCGGCGGAGGCGTCCGATCATGAGGTACAGGTCTGCCGCTGCGGCGGCCACGGCAGGTGCGGCGGCGGTGCTGCTGCTGGCCCCGCCGGCCTCCGCGGCCACGACGGTCGCTGCCTGGTCGATGAACGAGACCAGCGGCCGGACCATGCAGGACGCGACCGGCCGGTACGCCGGCAGCATCGGCTCCGACGTCGTGCTCACCGGCAAGACGTACCGGTTCCCGAAGCCGAGCGCCGCCTACCGGCCGCAGCACCTCGTCACCGTCCCCCACGCCGCGGCCCTCGACCCGGGCACCGGCGCGTGGTCGCTGACGACGCGGATCCGCTACACGCAGGCGTCCGGCAACATCGTGCAGAAGGGCCAGTCCGGCGGGGGTGCGTACGTCAAGCTGGAGTCGCACAGGGGCGGGCTCAGCTGCCTGTTCCGCGGGAGCGCCGGCAGCAAGTCCGTCAGCACCGGCAGCAAGGACTACAACGACGGGCTGTGGCACACCGTGACGTGCAAGCGCGTGGGCTCGGAGGTCAGCCTCGTCATCGACGGCGTCACGCGGCGGGGCACCGCCCCGACCGGCGCGATCAGCAGCCCGAGGGCCCTGTCGATCGGCGGCAAGTCGTCCTGCAACGGCACCACGGTCGGCTGCGACTACTGGGTCGGCGAGATGGACCTCCTGCGCATCGAGGCCGGCTGAGCGGGTCCTGCCCGGGGCTCAGCCCGGTGCGAGTCGCTGCTGCGCCGCCTTGAGGTGCGGTCCGGTGCGCAGGCCCGTCGGCACGACGAGCAGGCCGCTGCGGAACGCCAGGCCCGCGGCGGTGGCGGCCAGGTCGGTCGTCGGCAGCCCCGGCAGCGAGTACAGCCGGCGCGCCCAGCGCGGCAGCATGGCGAAGGCCGCGGTGGCCAGCGCCGTCCAGGCCGGCCGGGCGGGGGTGCCGAGCTGCACCAGCGCGGGCATCGGCGGCCACAGCACGAAGGCCGCGGCGGCACGGGCGTCCGGGCCGACCTCCAGGTCCGCGCGCACGTCGGCGAAGTAGTCGGCCATCTGCGACACCGACGACGGCGTCGTGGCCGGGTCGAGGCCCACGAGCCGGGCGCCGCGGGTCTGCTCGGCGTAGTAGGCGTCCTGCTCGGCCGCCGACAGGCGCAGACCGCAGCGCACGGCCGTGCTGAGGAAGGACTCCACCTCGCAGCAGTGCACCCAGCGCAGCAGCGCGGGGTCGTCGACCCGGTACGCGCGGCCGCTGTGCGGCTCCACCCCGGACAGCTGCCGGTGGATCCCGCGGACCTTGGCGCCGGCCCGCTCGGCCTCGCGGGTCGTGCCGTACGCGGTGACCGCGACGTACTCGGCGGTGCGGAACAGCCGGCCCCACGGGTCCTCGCGGAACGAGCTGTTGGTGAAGACGCCGTGCATGGCCACCGGGTGGACCGCCTGGAGCAGCAGGGCCCGCAGGCCGGCCAGCGCCATCGACGGGTCGGCGTGCACGCGCCAGGTCACCGAGTCCGGGCCGTACAGCCCGGGGTCGCGGTCCTGCGTCGGCTCGGCGGTCATCACGTCGAGCGTCGCACGCACCTCCGACGCGCACCTCCCGGGACGTGGTCGGTTCGCCGCCCGCCGGGCACCGCGGTGACGGCCCGGGGAGGATGGCCGCATGAGCTACGTCGCCATCAACGTCCTGTCCGTGCCCGAGGGCGCCGGCGCCACGCTCGAGGAGCGCTTCGCCGCCCGGCAGGGGGCCGTCGACAGCGCCCCCGGGTTCGAGCACTTCGAGCTGCTGCGCCCGCTCGAGGGCACCAGCGACTACCTCGTCTACACGCGCTGGCGCAGCGAGGCCGACTTCACCGCCTGGCGGGAGTCGCAGTCGTTCGGCCAGGGCCACGCGCAGGCCTCCGGGCGGCCGGAAGGCGCGCGCCCGGCGGCCACGGGCAGCACGATCTGGGCCTTCGAGGTGGCCCAGCAGTCGTCCGGGGCAGGAGCCCCGGCATGACGCAGCCGCAGCAGGACCCGCACGAGGACGTCGAGGGCATCGTGACCACCGACCCCGGCCCGCAGCAGGCACCCGGCCAGGGGGAGGTCAGCCCCGAGGAGGCCGGCACGCTCCCGCCGGAGGACCCGGCGGGCGAGCCCGGCTTCGCCTGAGGGCGGCGGCTCGCCCCCGGACGGCTCAGCCCCAGAAGGACAGCAGCGCCTCGACGGTCGCCTCGGGCTGCTCGACGGCGGGGGAGTGCACCGCGCCGGCGACCACCTCGTGGGCGGCGCCGAGGCGCTGGGCCATGTCGGCCTGCACCGCCGGCGGCCACGCGTCGTCGTCCTCGCCGTGCGCCACGAGCACCGGCACCCCGGTCGCGCGCAGCGCGTCGACGCGGTCGGGCTCGGTGGCGATCGCCTCGCCCATGGCCATCAGCCCGACGGGCGAGGAGGCGAGCCAGCGCACCCGCTGGAAGACCCGGACGGCGTCCGGCAGCGGCTGGCCCAGCCCGTCGCTCTCCGTCAGCGCGTCGGACGCGTCGGCCACCGCCGCCATCCCGCCGGACTCGATCACCGCGGGCAGGAAGGCGAAGACGTCGACGCGCGGCCCCGTCAGGGCCGCCGGACCGCTGGCCAGCAGGACCAGGCTCGTGAAGGCGTCCGGCCGCTGCAGCACGGCGGCGCGGGCGACCAGCCCGCCGAAGCTGTGCCCGAGCAGGTGCAGCGGCGTGCCGAGCAGGTCCGCGACCGCCACCACGTCGGCGGCCAGCGCCTCCACCGCGTACGCCGCGGGGTCCTCCGGGCCGACCGACTCGTGCTGGCCGCGCAGGTCCAGGGCGACGACGCGCCACCCGCCGGCCGCCAGGCCCGGCAGCACCGCGACGAGGTCCTCCTTGCTGCCGGTGAGCCCGGGCACGAGCAGGACGGTGCCGCGCGGCTGCTCGGGGGCGAGCTCGACGCCGACGAGGACGCCGCCGGGGACGTCGTAGGTGGTGCGGAGGGCGCCCCGGGGCAGGTCGGCGCTGACGTAGCTCATGCCCCGAGCCTACGGAGGCCGGCGGGGACGGCAGGCAGGCTGGAGGGCGTGAACACCCGCGACCGCCTGCTCGCCGTGGTCGTCGCGGTCGTGTGGGGCCTGAACTTCCTGGCCATCCGGACCGGCCTCGACCACTTCCCGCCGTTCTTCTTCGCCGGGCTGCGCTTCCTGGTGATCGCGGTGCCGGTGGTGCTGCTCGTCCCGCGTCCGGACGTGCCGTGGCGCTGGCTACTGCTGTACGGCACCGGCTTCGGCACCGCGCAGTTCGCCTTCCTGTTCCTCGCGCTCGACCAGGGGATGCCGACCGGTCTCGCGTCGCTGGTGCTGCAGGCCTCGGCGCCGTTCACCGTGGTGCTCGGGGCGGTGCTGCTGCGCGAGCACGTCGCCCGCCGGCAGGTCCTGGGCATCGCCCTGTCCGTGGTCGGCATGGCGGTGATCGCGTACGACCGGGCCCTCATGGCGTCGGTGCTGCCCGTCCTGCTCACGCTGCTCGCCGCGCTCGGCTGGGCCTTCGGCAACCTCGGCAACCGCCTCGCCCGCCCGGAGCGCCCCCTGCGGCTCACCCTCTGGATGACCGTCGTCCCGCCGGTGCCCCTGCTGCTGCTGTCGGCCGTCGTCGAGGGGCCGACCGTCGGCTGGGTCGCCACCGGGCGGGCGTTCAGCGGCGAGGGCTGGCCGGGGCTCGTGGGCCTGGCCTACATCGTGCTGATCGGCACCATCGCGGGCTCGGGCATCTGGACGGCGCTGCACACCCGGCACCCGGCCGGCGTGGTCGCGCCGTTCTCGCTGCTGGTGCCGGTGGTCGGCATCGCGGCGGCCTGGCTGGCGCTCGGCGAGCGGCCCACAGCGGTCTCGGTCGCCGGCGGCGTGGTCGTCGTCGCCGGGGTGCTGCTCGGCCTGCCGGGCCGACCCGCGCCCGCTCCGGCCGTGCCCGTCGCGGCCTGAGGGCCCGCGTCCGTACCGTGCAGGGCATGCAGACCCGAGTCCTCGGCCGCACCTCCCGCCCCGTCTCCGTGATCGGCCTGGGCTGCTGGCAGCTCGGCGCCGACTGGGGCGCCGTCACCGAGCAGGACGCCCTCGCCGTGCTGCACGCCGCCGTCGACGCGGGGGTGACCCTGCTCGACACCGCCGACGTGTACGGCGACGGGCGCAGCGAGCAGCTCGTCGGCCGGCTGCTGCGCGAGCGCGGCCGCGACGGGCTGACCGTCGCCACCAAGGCGGGCCGCCGCGCCGACCCGCACGTCGCCGAGGCCTACACCCTCGACGCGCTGCGCGGCTGGGTCGACCGCAGCCGCGACAACCTCGGGGTCGACGTGCTCGACCTGGTGCAGCTGCACTGCCCGCCGACGCCGGTCTACTCCGACGACCGGGTGTTCGACGCGCTCGACGCCCTCGTGCAGGAGCAGCGCGTGGCGGCGTACGGCGTCTCGGTCGAGACGGTGGACGAGGCGCTCGCGGCGATCGCCCGGCCGGGGGTCTCGACCGTGCAGGTCATCCTCAACGTGCTGCGCCGCAAGCCGCTCGAGCGCGTGCTGCCGGCGGCCGTCGAGGCCGGCGTGGGGATCATCGCCCGGGTGCCCCTCGCCAGCGGGCTGCTGTCCGGCAAGTACGACGAGAGCACGACCTTCGCCGCCGACGACCACCGCAGCTACAACCGCTCCGGCGAGGCCTTCGACGTCGGCGAGACGTTCAGCGGTGTGCCGTACGAGGTGGGCGTCGCGGCGGCCCGCGAGGTGGCGGCGCTGACCCCCGAGGGGGCCACGACGGCGCAGCTGGCCCTGCGCTGGGTCGTCGACCAGCCCGGCGTCACGGCCGTGATCCCCGGCGCCCGCAACGCCGGGCAGGCCCGGGGCAACGCCGCCGCGGCCGACCTGCCGCCGCTCACCGACGAGCAGCAGGAGCGGCTGCGCGGCGTCTACGACGAGCGCGTCCGGGAGCACGTCCACGCCCGCTGGTGACCGGCCGTGCCCGATCCGTGATCGCCGGGGGCGGGTAGGCGGGGTCCTCCGGGGGAAGCGGGGCGCCATGGCTGCTCCCGCCCCCTCCGTGCCGGTGTCCACCGACGAGGGCGACACCCCGCTCGCTCGCGACGTGGGCACCGGCCTGCTGTTCGTGTTCATCCTCGGCGACGTGCTCGGCGCGGGCATCTACGCGACCGTCGGCACCATCGCCGCCGCGTCGGGCGGGGCGGTGTGGATGCCGCTGCTGCTCGCGCTCGGGCTCGCGCTGCTGACCGCGGCGAGCTACACCGAGCTGGTCACGAAGTACCCGCGGGCCGGCGGCGCGGCGGTGTTCGCCAAGCGCGCCTACCGCTCCCCGCTCGTCGCCTTCCTCGTCGGCTTCTGCATGGCGGCGGCCGGCGTGGTGTCCGTGGCCGGTCTCGCGCTCGCCTTCTCCGGCGACTACCTCGGCGAGATCGTCGACGTGCCGCAGGTGCCCGCGGCGCTGGTCTTCCTGCTCGTCGTCGCGCTGCTCAACGCCCGCGGCATCAAGGAGTCGCTGCGCGCCAACCTGGTGATGACCGTCATCGAGGTCAGCGGCCTCGCCCTCGTCGTCGGGCTCGCCGCGATCGTGGTCAGCCGTGGCGACGGCGATCCCGGCCGCGTCCTGCAGCTGCGCGAGGACACCTCCGCCCCCCTGGCCGTGCTCGGCGGCGCGCTGCTCGCCTACTACGCCTTCGTCGGCTTCGAGACCTCCGCCAACATCGCGGAGGAGACCCGGGACGTGCGCCACAGCTACCCGCGCGCGCTGTTCGGGGCGCTGCTCGTCGCCGGCGTCGCGTACGTCCTGGTGGGCCTGGCCGTGTCGGCCGCGGTGCCCACCGGCGTGCTCGCCGCCTCCGACGGGCCGCTGCTCGAGGTCGTGCGGGCCTCCGGCGACCTCGTCCCGCCGCGGCTGTTCAGCCTCATCGCGCTCATCGCGGTCGCCAACGGCGCCCTGCTCACCTCGATCATGGCCAGCCGGCTGCTGTACGGCATGTCCCGCGACGGCCTGCTGCCGCCGGTGCTCGGGCGCGTGCTGCCGGGCCGGCGCACCCCCGGCGTCGCGATCGTCGTGACCGCCGCGGTGTCCATGGTGCTCGCGTCCATCGGCACGCTCGCCGAGCTGGCGAGCACCGTGGTGCTGCTCCTGCTGGTGGTGTTCCTCAGCACCAACGTCGCCGTGCTGGTGCTGCGCCGCTCGCCGGTGGACCACGACCACGTGCGGGTGCCCCTGGTGCTGCCCGTGCTCGGCGCGCTGTCGTGCGTCGTGCTCGCTGCGCAGCAGGTCGTGACCGGCGACGCGGTGACGTTCGTGTACGCGGGCGTCCTGCTCGTGGTCGGGCTGGCGCTGTACGGCCTCTCGCGGCTGGCCGGCGCGACGGCAGACTCCTCCTCCTAGGCCTCGCGCGAGGTGGGGTGCAGGACCACGTCCGACAGCACGCCGTCCGCCACCTCGGCCGTCAGGTAGGTGCAGACGGGCTGGCGCCGGCGGTCGGTCGGCGAGCCCGGGTTGAGCAGCCGCATCCCGCGGGGCGTCGTGGTGTCCCACGGGACGTGGCTGTGGCCGAACACCAGCACGTCGACGCCCGGGTGGGCGGCGTCGGCGCGCGCCTCCCGGCCGGGGGCGCCGCCGGTCTCGTGCACCACGGCGAAGCGGACGCCCTCGAGCACGGCGTGCGCCACCTCGGGCAGCCGCGCCCGCAGCGCCGGGCCGTCGTTGTTGCCCCAGCACGCGAGCAGCCGGGCCGAGCGCTCCTCGAGCGCGTCCAGCAGCGGCACGTCGACCCAGTCGCCGGCGTGCACCACGACGTCGGCGCGCGCGACCTCGTCCCACACCTGGCGGGGGAGGTCGCGCGCCCGCTTGGGCACGTGCGTGTCGGCCAGCAGGAGCAGGCGCACGGCGGGCTACTCGGCGGCGGCGTCGCCGGTCGCGGTGACGTCGGGGGCGTCGGCTCCGCTGCCCTCGGCGCCCTTGCCGCGGCCACGGCCACCGCGCCGGCGGCGGCGCTTGGGCGCGCCGTCCTCGCCGGTCCCGGCGGCGTCGTCCGGGCCGGTCGCCGGAGCGGCGTCGACGGCCTCGACCGGCTCGCCGGTCGCGAGCCCCGCGCCGCGGGTGCGGCGGCGGGTGCCGCCGGTGCGCTTGGGCAGCACGGGCGCGTCGTCGGCCGCCTCGGCGGGGACGGCGTCGCGCGGCCCACGGGCGTCCCGGCCCGCGTCCCGGCCCGCGTCCCGGCCCGCGTCGCGGCCACCGGTGCGCGCAGCCGGCGCCTTGGTGCGGCGGCCGGTCTCGCCGACGTCCTCGAGCGTCTCGGCGTCCAGGCCCTCCCGGGTGCGCGACGCACGGGGCAGCCGGCCCGTCGTGCCGGGGGCGATGCGCAGGTCGGAGTACAGGTGGGGGCTGGAGCTGTAGGTCTCCTGCACCTCGTGGAAGGACAGGTCGAGGGCCTTGTTGATCAGGCCCCACTTCGGGATGTCGTCCCAGTCGACGAACGTCACGGCGACACCCTTGGCGCCCGCGCGCCCGGTGCGGCCGATGCGGTGCAGGAAGGTCCGCTCGTCGTCGGGGCACTGGTAGTTGACGACGTGGGTGACGTCCTGCACGTCGATGCCGCGGGCCGCGACGTCGGTCGCGACCAGCACGTCGATCTTGCCGCTGCGGAACGCGCGCAGCGCCTGCTCGCGGGCGCCCTGACCCAGGTCGCCGTGGACGGCGGCGGCGGCGAAGCCGCGCTCGACCATGTCCGCGGCGACCTTGTCGCAGGTGCGCTTGGTCCGGCAGAACACCATCGTCAGGCCGCGGCCCTCGGACTGCAGGATCCGCGCGAGCACCTCGCCCTTGTCCATCGCGTGCGCGCGGTAGACGAAGATCTGGGTGTCGGGGACGGTGCGGTTCTCGTTGGCCTCCTCCGCACGGATGTGCGTGGGCTGGCGCATGAACCGGCGGGCCATCGTCACGACCGGCCCCGGCATGGTGGCCGAGAACAGCATGGTCTGGCGCTCGCTCGGCGTCTGCTCCAGGATCCGCTCGACGTCGGGCAGGAACCCCAGGTCGAGCATCTCGTCGGCCTCGTCGAGCACCAGCACCTCGACCTGCCCGAGGTTGAGGTGGCCCTGTCGGGCGAGGTCGAGCAGCCGTCCGGGCGTGCCGACGACGACCTCGACGCCGCGGCGCAGCGCCTCGACCTGCGGCTCGAACGCGCGCCCGCCGTAGATGGTCTGCACGCGGATGCCGCGGGTCTTGCCGGCGATCTCGAGGTCGCTGGCGACCTGCACGCACAGCTCGCGGGTGGGGACCACCACGAGCGCCTGCGGGACGCCGTTGCTGCCCTCGGACGGGGAGGTCATGCCCTGCAGCAGCGGCACGCCGAAGCCGAGGGTCTTGCCGGTGCCGGTGCGGGCCTGGCCGATGAGGTCCTGGCCGTTGAGCGCGATCGGCAGGGTCATCTTCTGGATGGCGAACGGCGTGGTGATGCCGACGGCCGCGAGGGCCTCGACGGTCTCGGGGCGGGCGCCGTACGCGGCGAAGCCGTTGGGCTCGGCAGCCGCGGTGGCGGTGGCGGCGTCGCTGGTGGCGGTGTCGCTGGTGGCGTCGGCGTCGGTGGGGGCGGTGTCGTCGGTGCTCGTGCTGGTGGTCAGCGTCGTGCCTCTCCTGGCCGCGCGGGGCCGGGCGGTGGGGCTCGCAGCGGGGGCCGACCGTGCCGACCTGCGGCACAGCGGCCTCCCGGCGCGCCACGGGCAGCGGTCCGCGCACACGGTGCGAGGCGGCGACTGCCGCCCCGATGGGCACAGGCTACCCGGCAGGGCGTCCACTAGGGTCGTGCGGCGCGGGGCCGCCCGCACCGACCAGGGGAGGACCCTCGTGGCTGCCGGCCTCGACGCCGCGACCGTCGACCTGCTGGGCGTCCTCGCGTACGGCGAGCTGACCGCGTTCGAGCGGCTCGCCAGCGACGCCCGGCTCGCCCCGACCGTCGCCGACAAGACGGCCCTCGCGACGATGGCGTCGGTGGAGTTCGGCCACTTCCAGCGCCTGCGCGAGCACCTGCGCGCCTCCGGCGTCGACCCCGACGGGGCGATGGAGCCGTTCGTCGCGCCGCTGGACGCCTTCCACGACTCCACCGAGCCCAACGACTGGCTCGAGGGGCTCATCAAGGCCTACGTCGGGGACGGGCTCGCGACCGACTTCTACCGCGAGGTGGCCACCAGCCTGCAGGACGCGCAGACCCGCGAGCTGGTGATGGAGGTGCTCGGCGACACGGGGCAGGCGGAGTTCGCGGTGGCCCGGGTCAACGAGGCCATCGCCGTGCAGCCGGCCGTCGCCGGGCGGCTCGCCCTGTGGGGTCGGCGGCTCATGGGCGAGGCGCTCATCCAGGCGCAGCGCGTCGCCGTGGAGCGCGACGCCCTCACCGAGCTGCTCGTCGGGCAGGGCGACCTCGCGGGGATCGTCACGCTGCTCAACCGGCTCACCGACCGGCACACCGCGCGGATGGCGGCCATCGGCCTGACGGCCTGAGCGACCCGGGAGCCGCACCCGGTGGTCGGTGCGCTCGACACGCGGGTGTTCCGGCACCGGTCGCCGGGTCGGCGGGACGGGATGGCTGGCACACGGCGCGTCGGCGGGACCCCCTGCGGCAGGGTGGGCGCGGGGCGCGTGCCCCCCGAGCGAGGAGGACGAGCGATGACGGAGCGCCTGTACACCGGCGAGGCGACCGCGGAGGGCCCGCGCACCGGCCGGGCCCACAGCGACGACGGCCGGCTCGACGTGGAGCTGTCGCGGCCCGGCGCGATGGGCGGGGACGACGGCCCCGGCACCAACCCCGAGCAGCTGTTCGCCGCGGGCTGGGCCGCCTGCTTCTCGAGCGCCATGCGCCACGTCCTGCAGCCGCTGGGGCTGCGCCCGGACGCGCTCGCCGACTGCCGGGTGACCGCCCGGGTGCACCTCGACAAGAGCGGGCCAACGGAGTTCGACCTGGCCGTCGACCTGCTGACGTCCCTGCCGGCGCTGTCCCGCGAGCAGGCGCAGCAGGTGGTCGAGGCGACCCACGAGGTGTGCCCCTACAGCCGGGCGACGCGGGGCAACGTGCAGGTGACGCTCAGCGTCGTGTGAGCGACCTCGTCAGCGCAGGGTGGTGCGCTGACGGGCGCGGCCCTCGGTCAGGGCGATCACCGCGGCGCTCAGGACGACGGCGAGGACGACCTCGAGCACGCGCGAGCGCGTGCCGGGCACGACCAGGCCGGCCAGCAGGGAGCAGCCCGCGCCGATGACCATCGTCAGCCACACGGGCAGGGTCTGCTTGCCGGGCACGACCGCCCGCGCCAGGGCGCCGACGACCAGCCCGACGACGAGCAGCAGGACGACGCTGACGATCACGGGGACTCCTGGGGCGACGGCTAGAGGGCGCCGAAGCCGACGCGCCGCTGCTCGCTCTCGGCGATCTCGACGTAGGCGAGCTTGGCGACGGGGACCACGACGCGACGGCCCTTCTCGTCGGCCAGGCTGAGGACCCCGGTCTCCGTGGCCAGCGCCTCGGTGACGGCGGCCATGACCTCGTCGGGGCTCTGCGCGCTCTCGAGCACGAGCTCCCGCACGGCGTACTGCACGCCGATCTTGACCTCCACTGCTGTCCTCCGTCTGGGGTGGTCGGCGGCCGTGCGGAACCGCCGGCCTGCCGTCACGCTAGTCCGCGACCGGCCGCGGGGCGCAGCCGTACGCGCACAGCGCAACGCGCACGCCTCAGGTGCTGAGCGGTGCCCCCGAGATGCCCCGCCAGGACAGCCCCACGAGCAGCTCCACGGCGCGCTCCTTGGACAGCCGCCCCTCGGACGCGAGCCACCAGCGCGCGCCGACCTCGGCCAGACCGGCCAGCCCCACGGACAGCAGGCGGGCCTCGTCCTCGCGGAAGCCGGTGTCGTGGGCGATGGTCTCGGCGATCGCCTCCACGCACTCCTGGCTCATCCGCTCGACCCGCGCGCGGACGGCCGGCTCGCTCTTGAGGTCGCTCTCGAAGACCAGCCGGAAGGCGCCGGCCCGGTCGGAGTCGTCGCCGTCGACGAAGTCGAAGTAGGCGCCGACCGAGGCCGCGACGCGCTGGCGGTTGTCGGTCGTGGACTGCAGGGCCGAGCGCACCTTGGCGACCAGGTCGTCGGCGTGCTGGTCCAGCAGCGCGAGGTAGAGCTCGAGCTTGCCCGGGAAGTGCTGGTACAGCACGGGCTTGCTGACCCCGGCGCGCTCGGCGATGTCGTCCATCGCGGCCGCGTGGTAGCCCTGCGCGACGAACACCTGCTGGGCGGCCCCGAGCAGCTGCTTGCGCCGGGCAGGACGGGGCAGCCGGGTGCCGCGCGCGGCGGCGCCGCTGCCTTCCGCTGTCCGGGTCACGGCGTCGACCCTAGCGAGCGGACACCCCTGCAGGCCCGCTCTGGCGTCAGCGGTGCTCGTCCTCGTCGTCCTCGACCACGACGTCCTGCTCGGCGGCGTCGGCCGGGTCGACCTCCAGGGGGAGGTCGCGCGCCGCGACGTGCTGCCCGGCGCCCACCGGCGCGGCCTGCTCGGCCACGTCGAACGGGTCGGCCTCGGCCGGCAGCTCGACGGCCGGCGCGGGTGCGGCCTCACGGCCGGGCGTGGTCGCCTGCTCGGCGACGTCCTCCGGGCTCGCCTCGCTCATGACGGGTCCTGACCGGCGAGCTCGCGGTTGCCCGCGCGGGTGCGGCGGGCGTCGACGACGCGGTCGGGGTTGCGCCGCAGGTACTCCTGCTCCAGCTCGCCGGTGCGCGCGGTGTGGAACGCCAGCGCGTCCTCGCTGCCGTGCAGGAACGTGTCGTGCCGGGTCTCGTGGAGGTGCTGGAGCTCGCGCTCGAGCGCCTCGTCGGGCAGATCGCGGGCCGCGATGCCGGTCACGGGTGCTCCTGTCGTCGGTGGTGCCCGCCCGGGCCGGGCGGGGGTGGGTCGCCCCTACCCGGGTAGCGGCGGCTCCATGACCGAGACCCCCGCTGCCGTCCTGCTCGACGTCGACGGCACCCTGCTCGACACCAACTACCTCCACGTGATCGCGTGGTGGGAGTCCTTCATGGCGGGCGGCCACGAGGTGAGCTGCTTCGACATCCACCGCGCCCTCGGCCGAGGGTCCAAGGACCTGGTCGCGACGCTGCTCGGCGAGCCGGACGACGCGGTCGCCGACGGCCACGAGGAGCGCTGGAGCCAGCTGCGGCCGCGCATGATCGCGTTCCACGGCGCGGCCGAGCTCGCCCGCGCGTGTGCCGACCGTGGCCTGCGGGTGGTGCTGGCGACCAGCGGCACGCCCGAGGACGTGGAGGACTTCCGCGCCAAGCTCGGCATCGACGACGTCGTGCACGCCCTGGTCAACAGCGGCGACGTGGAGAACAACAAGCCGGCGCCCGACATCGTCCTCGCCGCGCTCGAGGCCGCCGGGGTCACCGCGGACCGCGCCGTGATGGTGGGCGACACGGTGTACGACGTGCGGGCCGCGAGGGCGGCCGGCGTCCCCTGCATCTCGGTGCTCGCCGGCGGCATCAGCGAGGGCGAACTGCGCGAGGAGGAGCCGGCGGCGGTGTACGGCAACTGCCAGGAGCTGCTCGAGGCGCTGGCCGACAGCCCGATCGGGAAGCTCTAGAGCAGCGGCGCGAACAGGTCGCCCCGCTCGGCCACCCGCGCCAGCACGTCGGCGCTGGTGAACACCAGGTCGTCGGGCGACGCGCAGGCCGCCACCTCGTCCCAGGTGACCGGCGTCGACACCGTGGGGCGCTCGCGGGCACGCAGCGAGTAGACGGTGACCGTCGTCTTCGCCGAGCTGTTCTGCGACCAGTCGACGAGCACCTTGCCGGGCCGCAGCGCCTTGGTCATCCGGTGCACGACGAGGTCCGGGTGGCTGGTCTCGAACCGCCGCGCGAGGTCCTTGGCGTACGCCGACGTCTGCTCGCTGGAGCCCAGGCCTTCCGCCCGGGCGTACAGCTGCAGGCCCTTGCTCCCGCTGGTCTTCGCGTACGGCACGAGCCCGTCGGCCTCGAGCACCGGGCGCAGCAGCAGCGCGACCTCGCAGCACTCCACGACGGTGGCCGGCGGGCCCGGGTCGAGGTCGAGCACCAGCAGGTCGGGCTCCGCCGCCCCCACCCGCCACATGTGCGTGTGGAGCTCCAGGCTGGCCAGGTTGGCGGTCCAGACCAGCCCGGCCAGCGTCTCCACGACGGTGTACGCGATCGTCTCGCGGCCCTTGGTCGACCCGGGGGAGGGCAGCTCCTCCACCCGCACCCAGTCGGGCGTGCCGCGCGGCGCGTTCTTCTCGAAGAACACCGGGCCCTCCACCCCGTCCGGGTAGCGCTTGCGGGTCAGCGCCCGGCCGGCCAGGTGCGGCAGCAGCACCGGGGCGATGCGCGTGTAGTAGTCCACGACCTCCGCCTTGGTGAACCCGACCGCCGGGTAGAGCACCTTCTCCAGGTTGGTCAGGGCGACCGGGTGGCCCTCGACGTCGACGACGACCCTGCTGCTCACGGCTGCTCCCTGGTGACCTCGGACGGCGGCACGTCGTCGCGCAGCCCCTTGTACGACGGGTGCCGCAGCCGCCCGTCCCGCGTCCACGCGGTGAACTCCACGTCGGCGACCAGCTCCGGGCGCACCCAGTGCGCGACGCGGGCGTGCTCGCGCGGCACCTCGCAGGTGGGGCCCTCGGCCGCCAGCGGCGCGAGCAGGGCGCCCAGCCGGCGCAGCTCCGCCGCGCTGAACCCGGTGCCGACGTGGCCGGCGAACTCCAGCCCGGCGGCGCCCTGCACGGCGAGCAGCAGCGAGCCCAGCCGGCCGGACCGGCCGCCCTCGCCGGCCTTCCAGCCGACGACGACCGCGCTCTGCCGGGCGAGGTGCTTGACCTTCACCCACGCGTCGCTGCGCCGCCCCGGCAGGTACGGGCTGTCCCGCCGCTTGGCGACCACGCCCTCGAGCCCCTGCTGCAGGGTCGACGCGTACAGCGCCTCGCCCTCCCCCGGGAAGGACGGCGGCACCTGCCAGGCGGGCCCGGCGGGCGCCAGCGCGTCCAGCGCGGCGCGCCGCACGTCGTAGGGCTCGTCGAGCAGCGACCGGCCGTCCACGTGCAGCAGGTCGAACACCACCAGCGCGACCGGCGTGCCGCGCACCAGCGACGGCGACGGGCCGCGCACGTGCATGCGCTCCTGCAGCCGGCCGAAGTCGGGGCGGCCCCGGTCGTCGAAGGCGACCACCTCGCCGTCGAGCAGCGCGTCCACGCCGCCGGTGTCGACGCCGGCCAGCTCCGGGTAGCCGCCGGTGACCTCGTTGCCGGCCCGCGAGCGCAGCCGCACGGCTCCGCCCTCGAGCGCGACGAGCGCCCGCACGCCGTCCCACTTCACCTCGTACGACCAGCCGTGGCCGGTCGGCAGCGGCCCCGGCAACGCCAGCATGGGCGACAGGTCGCGGGGCACGCTCACGCGCGGCCCCTACCCCGGTGCTGGTGCGCGGACCATGATCGGCCTAGCGTGGCGAGGCGGGCTCGGGGCAAGGGGGAGGGCATGCGTTCCATCTGGAAGGGTGCGATCAGCTTCGGGCTGGTCACGATCCCGGTGAAGCTCTACAGCGCCACCGAGGCGAAGGACGTGTCGTTCCACCAGGTGCGGCGCTCCGACGGCAGCCGCATCAAGTACAAGCGCGTCTCCGCCGTCGACGGCGAGGAGGTGGCGTACGGCGAGATCGCCAAGGGCTACGAGCTCTCGAGCGGCGAGACCGTCGTGCTCACCGACGAGGACTTCAAGGACCTGCCGCTCACCACGAGCCGCGCCATCGACGTGCTGCAGTTCGTGCCGCTCGAGCAGGTCGACCCGATCTACTTCGAGAAGAGCTACTACCTCGAGCCCGACAAGGCCGGGGTCAAGCCGTACGCCCTGCTGCGCGACGCGCTCGAGGAGTCCGGCAAGGTCGCGCTGGTGAAGGTGGCGCTGCGCAACCGCGAGTCGCTCGCCACCATGCGGGTGCGCGACGGGGTCTTCGTGCTCGAGACGATGCTGTGGCCCGACGAGGTGCGCACCCCCGACTTCGGCTTCCTCGACGAGACCGTCGAGGTGCGCCCGCAGGAGCTGGCGATGGCCGGCTCGCTCATCGACACGCTGTCCGGCGACTTCGAGCCGGGGCAGTACAAGGACAGCTACCGCGAGGCGCTCCAGCAGGTCATCGAGGCCAAGGTCGCCGGCTCTGAGGTCGTCCAGCCCGAGGAGGCGCAGCCCACCTCCGGCACCGTCGTCGACCTCATGGCCGCCCTGCGCGCCAGCGTCGAGGCGGCGAAGAAGGGCCGTTCGGAGTCCTCCGCGGAGGAGGCGCCCGCCGCGCCGGCTCCGGCTGAGGCCGCGAAGGCCCCGGCCAAGCGGGCGCCCGCCAAGAAGGCGGCGGCGAAGGCGGCTGGGAGGACGGCTGCGAAGGCGGCTGCGGAGGCGGAGGAGCGGCCCGCGGCGGAGCCCAAGCCCGCCCGCAAGCCCGCCCGCCCCCGCAAGAGCGCATGACGGGCGCGGTCTGCCTGCAGGGCGGCGGCGAGTTCTCGCAGGGGTGCCGCGAGATGGACGCCGAGCTGGTGCGCCGCTACCCGGGCGCGGTGGTGGTGACCGCGCTGGCCGGCGCACCCGGGCGGGAGTACGCGACCGCCAACCGCCACGGCGTCGAGCACTACGGCGCGCTCGGCGCGGTCGAGGTGCGCAACGCGCCGGACGCCCGGGAGGACCCCGACGGGGCGCGCCGGGCCCTGGCCGGCGCGTGCGTGCTCGTGCTGCCCGGCGGCTCGCCCGCCCGGCTGCTGGAGGCCCTGCAGACCACGCCGGTGGGGCAGCGGGTGCGCGAGGTCCTCGACGAGGGCGGCCTCGTGGTCGGCTCGAGCGCCGGCGCCATGGTCGTGTCGGCCTGGACCGTCCTGCCCGACCGCACCGGCATGCCCGTCGTGCGCGGGCTCGGCCTGGTGCCCGGCGTGCTCGTGGTGCCGCACTGGACCGGCCGGCGCGCCGACTGGCTGCGCGCCGCCGAGGCCGGGACCCCGCGCGGCACGCGGGTGCTGGGGCTGCCGGAGGAGTCCGGGCTGCTCGTGGACGGCACCACCCTCACGGCGCTCGGGCAGGGGCCGACCCGCCTGGTGCTGGAGGACCGCGACCTCGCGGTGGGCGACAGCGAGGACCTCGCCGCCCTGCCGCCCGCCGCCGACGACGCCCGTCCGCACGACCCGCGCCAGCCCTCGGAAGGGGACCCCGCCCCGTGAGCCGCACCGCCGTCCTGTCCAGCGAGCCGCTCCCGGAGCTGCCGGCCCACGTCCCGGCCTGGCCGGGGGAGCAGCGCGGGCCGGTCTTCGTGCGCACCGGGCCGGCCGGCGGGCACGAGCCGGCGCTGATGGTCCACGGCCTCGGCGGCTCGGCCAACAACTGGACCGACCTGGTCGGGCTGCTCGCCGACCGCATGGACAGCGAGGCGATGGACCTGCCCGGGTTCGGCCACAGCCCGCCGCCCGCCGAGGGCTACCGGCTCGGCGCCCACGTGCGCGCCGTCGTCCGGCGCATCGAGGAGCGGGGCGCCGGCCCGGTCCACCTGTTCGGCAACTCCCTCGGCGGGGCGGTCTGCACGCTGGTGGCCGCCAAGCGCCCCGACCTGGTCCGCACGCTGACCCTGGTCTCGCCCGCGCTGCCCGACCTGCGGCCCAAGCGGGGCGGCGACCCGCGGATGCCGCTGATGCTCCTGCCCGGGCTCAACGTGCTGGCGCGCCGGCAGCTCGCGCGGGCCAGCTCCGAGCAGCGGGCCCGCGCCGTGATCTCGATGTGCTTCGCCGACCCCACCCGGGTCTCGGCCGAGCGGGTCGAGGAGTCCGTCGCCGAGGTGCAGCGGCGCAGCGGGCTCGGCCACGCCGACGACGCCTTCACGCGCTCCCTGCGCGGGCTCGTCGGCAGCTACCTGGCCCGCGGCCCCCGGGCGATCTGGCGGCAGGCCGCGACGATCCAGGCCCCGACCCTGCTCGTGTGGGGGGTGCAGGACCGGCTGGTCAGCGTGTCCCTCGCACCGCGCGCGGCCGACACCGTCCCGGACTCGTGGCTGCTCGTGCTCGACGACTGCGGCCACGTCGCCCAGATGGAGCGGCCGGACCTCGTCGCCCGCGCCGTCCTGGGCATGCTCGACGAGGTGGCGGCGCGGCCGGACGCGCGCGCCTCCTAGCCCGACCCGCGACCGCACGCCGACGACCCCGGCCGGGTCCGAGCGGTGCGAGGATCGGCGGCCGGCCCGGACGAGGAGGACACGCGTGGAGCAGGACCAGCGCCCCGGCAGGGCAGCGGCAGGCTGGCCGGGCCCGCCGCCCGACCCGGTACGGCCGGCCGGCGGCGCCGACGAGCCGGCCGGCGCGGGCGGCGACGCCCCGACGGCGGAGCAGGTCGCCGACGCCGTCGCGGGCCGCGTCACCGACGAGCTGGTCGAGCGCCTGGCGCCGCGCGTCGCGGAGCTCGTGCTGGCCCGGGTCGCGGAGCAGGTCAGCGCCGCGACGTCCGCCGCGGTGCTGGTCGGCGTGGCCGACCTGCTGCACGCCTCCGCCGCGGCCAGCGAGCGGCGGGTGCTCGCCCACGTCGACGAGGCCGTGGTCGCGCTCGCGGAGGCCCTGCCGCGCCGCCGCCGCCCGGCACCGGCCCCGCCCGCGCCGGACGATCGCGCGGACCTCGCCGTGGCCGGTCTCGCCGGGGACGCTCGTCCGCTGGAGGGGGACGATCCCCGGCGGGAGGGGAGCGCACCCCCGCTGGAGGGGGCCGTGCCGGAGCAGCCGGCGGACGACGGCCGGCTCCTCCCGGAGGCGGCGGACGTCCTCGCGACGGGCGACATCGCGTCCGTGGCCGACGAGCCGGACCTCGCCGAGGCCGGGCTGGCGGAGGCCGGGCTGCAGGACGAGCCCGTGCAGGAGCAGGACGTCGACCCGGCCGGGGTTGCGGCACTCGAGCTGCCCGGGGGCGGGTCGGCCCTCGACGGGGCCGGGGTGGCCGAGCCGGCCGGGGTCGGGTCCGACGAGGCCGACGTGCCCGAGCCGGCCGGCACCGGGTCGGACGGGGCCGACGTGCTCGAGCCGGCCAGCAGGGGGTCGGACGAGGCCGACCGGGCCGAGCCGGTCGGCGGCGACGTGACGGCCCTCGACGAGGCCGGCGTCGCGGACGTGGCGGGGACGGCCCAGGACCTCGACGGCGAGGGCCTGCCCGCCGAGGACGCCCTGGCCTCCGCGCCCGACCTCACGCACAGCGGGCACGGCGAGCCCGACCTGGCCGGTGCCCACCTCGACACCGGTGCGGGCCCGGAGCCGGCGCTGCCGGACGAGGTCGTCGCGAGCGGGCCGGAGGCCTCCCCGGCCGAGCCGGCGACGGGCGAGGCCCTGCACGCGGAGCCCGACGGCCCGCCCGCCGACGGGGACGACCCGGCTGGGTCGGCGAGTCCGCCGGACGCCGCGCCGCCGACCGGGCGGGAGCGGTCCCGGTCGCCGTACGGCCGGGGGCGCCCGGTCCGGGCGTCCGGCCGGAGGAGGGCCGGTCAGGACGACCACCTCGCCGTGCAGGCCCACCGGGCCGGCAGCGGCGACCCGGCCGGGCCGGGACCCGGTGCCCCCGTCGAGGACGAGCGGGCCCCCGGGAAGCCCGCCGACCCGGAGGTGGAGGTCCCGCAGCGCGCCGCGGCTCCGGCGGCGCTTCCCGGGGGCGGGCCCGTCGACGACCAGACCGTGCCCGCGGGACTGCCGCCGGCCGACGAGGACGGGGGCCCCCGTAGACCCTGGTGGCGGCCCGGAGGCTGACCGCTCCGTGGCGACCCGGACACGACGAGCGCCGGCGCGGCAGGGCCCGGACGCGGCGGAGGCCGGACCCCGTCGGGGTCCGGCCTCCGCCGTGCTGCAGGCCCTGCTACTTGAAGACGTCCTTGATCTTCTCGCCGGCCTGCTTGATGCCGCCGGACGCCTGGTCGGCCTTGCCCTCGGCCTGCATGTCCTCGTTGCCCGTGGCTCCGCCCACGTGCTCCTTGCCCTGGCCCTTGAGCTCCTCGGCCTTGTTGCTCAGCTTGTCCATGGCGCTCACGATGAGGCCTCCTCTCGACCATGTCGTCCTGCCCGGCGCGCGCCGCACGCACACGCCCGCACCTGCGCCGGGGCCGTCCGCGGTGCGTGGCACGCTGGGCGGGTGTTGACGCGCCGCGGCCTCGGACTGCTGGGAGCGGCGGGCCTGCTGGCCGGCGGCGGAGCCCTCGTCGCGCTGAGCGGCTCCTCCGCGGGCAGCCCGGCGCCGCCCGGCGGCGACGCGACGGCGTCCGCGGCGGCCCCGCCGGCCGTCCCGCCGCCCAGCACGGCACCTCCGGCGCCCACGACGGCCGCGCCGACCCCCTCGCCCTCACCGGTCGAGCCGGAGGTCGTCCAGGCCGGCACCGGGCGGCTGCGGGTGGTGCCGGGCGGCAGCGAGCGCTCCGGCCGCGGGCCGCTGCGCACCTACCGCGTGCAGGTCGAGGGCGGCCTCGGCATCGATGCCGCGGGCTTCGCCGACCAGGTCGACGCCACCCTGTCCGACGACCGCTCCTGGGGGGCCGACGGCCGGATGTCCTTCCGCCGCGTGGCCGACGGGGGCGCCGACTTCACGGTCGTGCTCGCCAGCCCCGACACCACCGACCGGCTCTGCCTGCCGCTCGACACGGCCGGCATCTACTCCTGCGGCACCGGCGACACCGCCGTGATCAACTCCATGCGCTGGCTCGAGGGGGCGGACGCCTACGAGGACCGGCTGCCGGCGTACCGCCAGTACGTCGTCAACCACGAGGTCGGCCACGTGCTCGGTCACGGCCACGTCCCGTGCCCCGGCAGCGGCGAGCCTGCGCCGGTGATGCTGCAGCAGACGAAGGGCGTCGGGTCCTGCACGGCCCAGCCCTGGCCGTACGCCTGAGGCGGCAGCCCGGCAGTGCGCGGGGAATCCCGGCGCCGCCTGCGGGCTTGCCTCCTGTGAAGCCGTCCGAACGAGGAGTCCCGTCGTGCCCCTGCCCCCCCTGGTCGAGCCGGCTGAGGAGCTGACCCGCCAAGAGGTCATGCGCTACAGCCGCCACCTGATCATCCCGGACGTCGCGACGGCCGGGCAGAAGCGCCTGAAGAACGCCAAGGTCCTCGCCATCGGTGCGGGCGGCCTCGGCTCGCCGGCGCTGCTGTACCTCGCCGCCGCCGGTGTCGGCACCCTCGGCGTCGTCGACTTCGACGTCGTCGACGAGAGCAACCTGCAGCGCCAGGTCATCCACGGCCAGAGCGACGTCGGCCGCAGCAAGGCCGAGAGCGCGCGCGACTCCATCAAGGAGATCAACCCGCTCATCGAGGTGGTCCTGCACCAGGAGCGCCTGGACTCCAGCAACGTCTTCGAGGTCTTCGAGCAGTACGACCTCATCGTCGACGGCACCGACAACTTCGCGACCCGCTACCTCGTCAACGACGCCGCGTTCTTCCTCGGCAAGCCCTACGTCTGGGGCTCGATCTACCGCTTCGACGGCCAGGCCAGCGTCTTCTGGCCGACGGCGCCCGGCGCGAACGCGCCCTGCTACCGCTGCCTCTACCCGGAGCCGCCGCCCCCCGGCATGGTCCCGAGCTGCGCCGAGGGCGGCGTGCTCGGCATCCTGTGCGCCTCGATCGGCTCGATCCAGAGCACCGAGGCCGTCAAGCTGCTCATGGGCATCGGCGAGCCGCTGGTGGGCTCGCTCATGGTCTACGACGCGCTCGAGATGGAGTACCGCAAGCTCACGGTCCGCAAGGACCCGGAGTGCCCGCTGTGCGGCAAGAACCCGACCATCACAGGCCTCATCGACTACGAGGCGTTCTGCGGCACGGTCTCCGAGGAGGCCCAGCAGGCCGCCTCCGGCAGCACCATCCTGGCCACGGAGCTCAAGGCCAAGATGGACGCCGGCGAGGACTTCCTGCTGGTCGACGTGCGCGAGCCGGCCGAGTTCGAGATCGTCCAGATCCCGGGCGCCGTGCTCATCCCCAAGGGCGACATCCTCAACGGCTCGGCGCTCGCCGACCTCCCGCAGGACAAGCAGATCGTCCTGCACTGCAAGAGCGGGGTGCGCTCCGCCGAGGCGCTCGCCGCGCTCAAGTCCGCGGGCCTGACCAACAGCGTCCACGTGCAGGGCGGCGTGCTCGCCTGGCAGGCGCAGGTCGACCCGTCCCTCCCGACGTACTAGCCCCGCTCGTCCCCGACGGCCGGTCCCTGCGGGGGCCGGCCGTCGGTGCATGCTGGGGCCCGTGCCGCGTCCCCGTCCCGCCGCGAGCGTCTCCGTGGGGTTCGGGGTGCGCTCCGGTGGCGTCCCGCCGTCGGACTACGCGCGCGTCGTGCTCGACGCCTGCGACCTGGTGCCTGCCGGCAGGGTCGCGACGTACGGCGACATCGCGGAGCACACCGGCCGGGGCTCGGCCCGCACCGTCGGCACGGTGTTGAGCCGGTACGGCACCGAGGTGCCCTGGTGGCGGGTCGTGCAGGCCAGCGGGCGCCCCGCCGAGCCGCACGTGCAGGACGCGCTGCGGCGCCTCGCCGCCGAGGGCTGCCCGCTCGTCGGGGAGCGCGTCGACCTGGCCCGGGCGCGCTGGGACGGCCGCTGAGCCTGCTCGCCGCCGCGGCCGGGCGCGGCGCGGGGACTGTCGGACCTGCGTGGTGGACTCGGCCCGTGGACGTCCCGACCCCGCCCGACCGCCCGGCGGGCCCTGCTGCCCCGCCGGCGCTCGTCCGCCGCCCGCCCGCCCGCCGCGGCGCCCCGCCCCTCGACGCCGACCAGCGCCGGGTCGTCGAGCACGCCGGCGGCCCCCTGCTCGTGCTCGCCGGGCCTGGCACCGGCAAGACCACGACCCTCGTCGAGGCGGTCGTCCACCGCGTCGACGAGCGCGGGCTGGCCCCCGAGCAGGTGCTCGTGCTCACGTTCAGCCGCAAGGCGGCGCAGGAGCTGCGCGAGCGCATCACGTCCCGGCTGGGCCGCACCACCCGCGGTGCCGTGGCCATGACCTTCCACTCCTACGCCTTCGCCCTGCTGCGCCGCGAGCTCGCCGTCCCGGGCGGGCCGGCGCTGCGGCTGCTGTCCGGCCCGGAGCAGGACCTCGAGGTGTCGCGCCTGTTGGCCGGCGAGCGGGCCGACGGCGCGCAGCGCTGGCCCGACGCGCTGCGTCCCGCCCTGGGGCTGCGCGGGTTCCGCCAGGAGCTGCGCGACGTGCTGCTGCGCGCGCAGGAGCGGGGGCTCGACGGCGAGGCGCTGCGCGGCCTCGGCCGCGAGCACGGCCGCGCCGACTGGGAGGCGATCGGCGGCTTCCTCGACGACTACGAGGCGCGTTTCGACCTCGACCCGTCCGTCGAGGTGCTCGACTACGCCGGGCTCGTGCGGGCGGCCGCCGGCCTGCTCGAGTCCGACGACGACCTGCGCCGGCGGGAGCGGGCCGCGCGCGCGGTCGTGCTGGTGGACGAGTACCAGGACACCGACCCCGCGCAGGTGCGCCTGCTGCAGGCGCTGGCCGGCGACGGGCGCGACCTGGTCGCGGTGGGCGATCCCGACCAGTCGATCTACGGCTTCCGGGGCGCCGACGTCCGCGGCATCCTCGGCTTCCCCGACGCCTTCCGCACGGTGAGCGGCGAGCCGGCCCCGCAGGTGCAGCTGCGCACCTGCCGACGCTCCGGCAGCGCCCTGCTCGCCGCCAGCCGGGCGGTGGCGCAGCGGCTGCCGGCCGGCGGTCTGGGCGCCCGGTTCCGGGCGCTGACGCCCGACCCGGCCGTGGTCCCGGGCTCCGGCCTGGTCGAGCTGCGCCTCGCGACCAGCCCGACGGGCGAGGCCGCCCTCGTCGCCGACGTCCTGCGCCGTGCCCACCTCGTCGACGGCGTGCCCTGGTCCGACATGGCGGTGCTGCTGCGCTCCACGACCCGGTCGCTGGCCGGCCTGCGGCGCGGGCTGCTGTCGGCCGGCGTGCCGGTGGTCGTCCCCGCCGACGAGGTCCCGCTCGCCGAGGAGCCGGTGGTCCGGGCGCTGCTGGACCTGCTCTCGGCCGCCCTGCGCCCGGAGGAGGTCGACGAGCAGTCGGCGCTCGGGCTGCTCGCCGGGCCCCTGGTGCGCGCCGACGCCCTCGAGGTCCGCCGGCTGCGGCGCGGGCTGCGCGAGGCCGACCTGCGGGCCGGCGGCAGCGTCCCGTCCGCGCAGCTGCTCGTCGAGGCCGTCCGAGACCCGCGCGAGCTGCTCGGGCTCGCCGACCGGGTGGCGCGCCCGCTGCGGCGCCTGCACGGCCTGCTCGACGCGGTGCGCGGCGCAGCGGCCACCGGCTCCGCCGAGGATGTCGTGTGGGCGGGCTGGGCCGCGAGCGGGCTGGCCGACCGGCTCGAGCGCGACAGCCTCGCGGGCGGGTCGCGCGGCGCCGTCGCCGACCGAGCCCTCGACGCGGTCATCGGCCTGCTCGACGCGGCGGCGCGCTACGTCGACCGCCTGCCCGGAGCGGGCGTGCTCGGCTTCCTCGACGACGTCGACGCCCAGGAGGTGCCGGCGGACTCGCTGTCGCAGCGCACCCCGGAGGGCGACGCCGTGCGGGTGCTGACCGCTCATGCCAGCAAGGGCCTGGAGTGGCGGGTCGTCGTGGTCGCCGGGGTCCAGGAGGGCGCCTGGCCCGACCTGCGCGCGCGCGGCTCGCTGCTCGGCGCCGGCGAGCTCGCCGAGCTCGCGCAGGGACGGGGTGGGCCGGCGACCGGCCTGGACCGGCGGGCCGAGGCGCTCGCGGAGGAGCGCCGGCTGTTCTACGTCGCCGTCACCCGGGCGCGGGAGCGCCTGGTGGTCACCGCGGTGGCCGGCGGCGAGGGCGGGGACGACCGACCGAGCCGGTTCCTGGAGGAGCTCGGGCTGCCCCTGCCCGACACCGCGACGCCGGTCGGCCGGCCCTTCACCGGCTCCGGCCTGCTCGCCGAGCTGCGCCAGGCCGCATCGACCTCGCCCGACCCCGCCCTGCGCGAGGCCGCCTGCCGGCGCCTCGCCCGGCTCGTCACCGGCGACCGGGCCCCGCGGGTGGCGGTGGCCGACCCGGACCGCTGGTGGGGCCTGGCGCCGCTGTCCGACGACGCGCCGGTCGTCGGGGAGGGCGAGACCGTGCGGGTGTCGCCGTCCAAGGTCGAGTCGTTCGACGCCTGCGCGCTGCGCTGGTTCCTCGTCAGCGCGGTGGGCGTCTCCGGTTCCTCCGGCCCGCCGCAGGTGCTGGGCAGCCTGGTCCACGCCCTGTGCGAGCTCGCGAGCGGCCCCGACGCCCTCGACCGCCCGGCCCTCGAGCAGCGGCTCGACGCGGTGCTGCCCGAGCTCGACCTGGGCGCCCCCTGGGCGGTCGTCCGGCGGCGCGGCGAGGCCCTGTCGTGGCTGGCCAAGTTCGTCCAGTGGGCGGCCACCAACCCCCGCGAGCTCGTCGCGACCGAGCTCGACGTGCGCGTCGCGCTCAGCGCCGGCGCGGAGCTCAGCGGCCGGGTCGACCGGCTCGAGCGCGACGAGCAGGGCCGCGCCGTCGTCGTCGACCTCAAGACCGGCACCAGCAAGCCGGGCAGGGACGAGCTCGCCCGCCACCCCCAGCTCGGGGTCTACCAGCTGGCCGTCGAGCTCGGGGCCTTCGCCGAGCAGCAGCTCGACCGCTCGGGCGGGGCCTCCCTGCTGCAGCTGAAGACCACCAAGAGCGCCGACGAGCAGTTCCAGGCCGCGCTGGACGACGACGAGGAGCCCACCTGGGCGCGGGACCTGGTCGGGCGGGTGGTGGCCGGCATGAGCGGAGCGGCCTTCTCGGCCACCGCCCACGACGGGTGCCGCACCTGCCCGGTCAGGACCTGCTGCCCGGTCTGGCCGGAGGGCGCGGGGGTGCTGCGGTGAGCACCGCCCGGACCACGACCGCCCTGACGGGGCCCGTCCCGACCGGGCCGCTGCGGTCGTTCGACCTGGCGGACCTGGTCCGCGTCCTGTCCAAGCCGGTCAGCGACGAGCAGGCCGCCGTCGTGACCGCGCCGCTCGAGGCCGGCGTGGTGGTCGCCGGCGCGGGCAGCGGCAAGACCGCGACGATGGTCGCCCGCGTCGTCTGGCTGGTCGCCCACGGGCTCGTCGCCCCCGACGGCGTCCTCGGCCTGACCTTCACCACCAAGGCCGCCGACGAGCTCGCCGGCCGGGTCCGCACCGCGCTGCGGGCGCTGCGCCGCGAGGGACTGCTGGCCGACGAGGTCGCCGACCTCGAGCCGGCCGTGTCGACCTACCACGCCTACGCAGGCCGGCTCATGCGCGACCACGCCCTGCGGGTCGGGCGCGAGCCGAGCGCCCGGCTCGTCACGCCGGCCACCAGCTGGCAGCTGGCGGCCCGGGCCGTGGCGACCTACGACGGCCCGATGGACGCGGTCACCTGGGCCGAGTCGACCGTCGTGCAGGCGGTGCTCGCGCTCGCCGGCGACCTGGGGGAGCACCTCGCCGACGCCGACCGGGTGCGCGACCTCGGCCGGCGGCTCGTCGAGGCCGGCGCGGCGGCCGCCAAGCTGCAGGCCGACGCCAAGAAGGCCCTGGCGACGCAGCGGGCCCGCGAGCAGCTGCTGCCCGTGGTCGCCCGCTACGCGCAGGCCAAGCGCGCCCGCGAGCTGCTCGACTTCGGCGACGTCGTCGCGCTGGCCGCCGAGCTGGCGCGCGACTGCCCCGAGGTCCGGGCCGCCGAGCGGGCCGCCCACCCGGTCGTCCTGCTCGACGAGTACCAGGACACCGGCGCGGCCCAGGAGGTGCTGCTGGCCTCGCTGTTCGGCGAGGGCCACGCGGTGACCGCGGTCGGCGACCCCTGCCAGAGCATCTACGGCTGGCGCGGCGCCAGCGCGGGCACCCTGCGGCGCTTCCCGTCCCGCTTCGGCGCCCGGAGCGCCGCCCCGCGGACCCTGGCGACGACCTACCGCAGCGGCGGCCGCGTGCTCGGGCTGGCCAACGCCGTGTCGGCGTCCCTGCGCCGCGAGGGCGTGGCCGTGCCGGAGCTCTCGCCCGCGCCCGGCCGCGAGCGCGAGGGGCTGGTGCGCTGCGCGCTGCTGACCGACGTGGGCGAGGAGGCCCGCTGGGTCGCGCAGCAGGTCGTGGACGGCGTCCGCGCCCTGCGGACCGACGACGCGGGCCGGGCAGATGACAAGGGCCGGCCCGGCGACGACCAGGGCCGGCCCGGCGACGCCCGGCACTGGGCGCGCGCGGCGGTGCTGTGCCGCAAGCGCTCCATGTTCCCGGTGCTGCGCCAGGCCTTCGAGGACCTGGGCGTACCGGTGGAGGTGGTCGGCCTCGGCGGCCTGCTCGCCGTTCCTGAGGTGGCCGACCTCGTCGCGACGCTGCGCGTGCTCGACGACCCCACCGCCGACGCGTGCCTGCTGCGGCTGCTCACCGGCCCCCGCTGGCGCATCGGCCCGCGCGACCTGTCGCTGCTCGGGCGGCGGGCCCGGGCGCTGGTCCGCGGCGGCGGCCCGCGACCCGACGACCCGGTCGACGCGGTGGTGCTCGGCGTCGACGAGTCGCAGGTGGGGTCGCTGGCCGACGCGCTCGACGACCTGCCGCCGGGCGGCCTGTCGCCCGAGGGGCGCACCCGCCTGGAGACCCTGCGCGACGAGCTGCGCGCGCTGCGCCGGCGCGCCGACCAGCCCCTGCCCGAGCTGGTCGCCGACGTGGAGCGCACGCTCGGCCTCGACGTCGAGGTGGCCGCCCGGGTCGGCGCGCCCGATCCGGCGGCGGCGCGCGCCGACCTCGACGCCTTCGCCGACGCCGCGGCCGACTTCGCCGGTGACGTCGCGCAGGACGGGACGGGGGAGGCCGTGCTGTCGGCGTTCCTGGCCTACCTGGCCGCGGCCGAGGACGAGGAGAACGGGCTCGACACCGGCACGGCCAGCGCCGCCGACACGGTCAAGCTCATGACGGTGCACGCCGCCAAGGGCCTGGAGTGGCCGGTGGTCGCGGTCCCCGGGCTCGCCCGCAGCGAGGCCGGCGGCGCCGCGGTGTTCCCCGGGAGGTCGCAGGGCACCTCGTGGCTGGTCAACGCCCGGCTGCTGCCCTTCCCGCTGCGCGGCGACGCCGACGACCTGCCCCGGCTCGGCGGGCTGGAGCCCGCGGACGTGAAGGGCTTCAAGGAGGCGCTCACGGCGCGGGACGCGCGCGAGGAGCGCCGGCTCGCCTACGTCGCCTTCACGCGTGCGGAGCACCTGCTGCTGTGCTCGGGCTACCACTGGGGCGAGGGCAGCAAGGTGGTCGGGCCGTCGGTGTTCCTGCTCGAGGCGCGGGCGGCCTGCGAGTCCGGGGCCGGCGAGGTCGACCGCTGGGACGACGCCCCGGCCGACAACCCCGTCGTCACCGCGACCCGGTCCGCGCCGTGGCCCTCGCCGGTGCCGCCGGCGGGGGAGGCCGTGCAGCGGACGGCCGAGCGGGTCCGGGCCCTCGTGCGCGACGGCAGCCCGGGCACGGACGACCCGGACCTGTCACCGGAGGCAGCGGCGAAGGTGGCCTCGTGGGACGAGGACCTCGACCGGCTCGCCGAGGAGGCCCGCCGCCGGGCGACCAGCCGCACCACCGCGCAGCTGCCCGCCCACCTGTCGGTCACCGCCCTGGTCGAGCTGCGCCGCGACCCCGCCGGCCTGGCCCGCTCGCTCCTGCGCCCGCTGCCGCGCCGCCCGTCCCCGGTGACCCGGCGCGGCACGGCCTTCCACGCCTGGCTGGAGTCGACGGTGTTCGGCACGCCCCAGCTGCTGGACCCGCTCGACCTGCCGGGCAGCGCCGACGACGGGGTCGCGTCCGACGGCGACCTCGAGGCCCTGCAGGAGGCGTTCCGCCGCAGCGCCTGGTGGGGCCGGACGCCCCACGACATCGAGGTGCCGTTCGAGATGCAGGTCGAGGGCCTGCTGGTCCGGGGCCGGATGGACGCCGTCTACGCGGACGGGGCCGGGTACGAGGTCGTGGACTGGAAGACGGGCCGCCGGCCGCGCGGCGCCGACGCGGAGGCGGCCGCCGTCCAGCTGGCGGCGTACCGGCTGGCCTGGCACCAGCTCAGCGGCGCCCCGCTCGCGGACGTGCGGGCCGCCTTCCACCACGTCGCGGACGGGGTGACCGTGCGGCCGGTGGACCTGCTCGACGCCGACGGCCTGCGCGACCTGGTCCGCTCCGTGCCGCTGCCGGAGGGCGTCGGGCCGGCGCCGGCCGGGCAGGGTCCGCTCACCGTCCCCCCACCCCTGGAGCAGCCATGACGCCCGATCCCACCGGTCGCCCGGTCACCGTCGTCGGGGCGGGCACCCTCGGCCGCCGCATCGCCCTCATGTGGGGCTCCCGCGGCGGCGAGGTCCGCCTGGTCGACCCGGACGCCGCGCAGCGCGACGCCGCCGTGGCCTACGTCCGCGAGCACGCGGGCGCCCAGGCCGGGCACGGCGGGCCGGGGCAGGTCTCGGCGACCGACGACCTGGCGGGCGCGTTGCAGGGTGCCTGGCAGGTCGTCGAGTGCGTCCCGGAGCGGCTGGCGGCCAAGCGCGAGCTGTTCACCCAGCTCGACCGGCTCGCGCCGGCCGACGCCGTGCTGGCCAGCAACTCCTCGTCGATCCCGTCGAGCCGCTTCTGCGACGTGGTGCAGGACCGCTCGCGGGTGCTCAACACCCACTTCTACATGCCGCCCGAGCGCAACGCGGTCGAGCTCATGTCGTGCGGCGAGACCGCGGTCGAGGTGCTGGACCTGCTCGAGGAGCAGGCGCGTGCGCACGGCCTCGTGCCGTTCCGGGTGCGCCGCGAGAGCGTCGGCTTCATCTACAACCGCGTCTGGGCGGCCATCAAGCGCGAGAGCCTGGCCGTCGTCGCCGACGGGGTGTCCACGCCGGAGGAGCTCGACGAGATCTACCGGCTCAACGGCGGCGGCGAGGGCCCGTTCCGGCGGATGGACCGGGTCGGCCTCGACGTCGCCCTCGACATCGAGGAGCACTACGCGCAGGTGTTCCCCGGCCTGCCCGAGGGGCCACGCCGACTGCTGCGCGAGCACGTCGAGCGCGGCCACCTCGGGATCAAGACCGGGCGCGGCTTCTACACCTACGACCAGCCCGCGGGCTGAGGCTCAGGCCTCGGCACGCCACTCCGGCGCCCGGTCCGGCACCGCCGCCGCGAGCGCGGAGCGCACGCCCTCGGCGTCGAGGTCGGCGCCGTACACCGGCGTGCCGGGCTGCTGGCGCCACGACTGCGCGATGCTCCCGGCGTCGACCGCGTCGAAGCCCAGCTCCTCGACCAGGGCCATGACGGTCGCCCGGGCCGCCGCGTCGTCGCCGGCGACCGGCAGGGCGATCCGGCCGCCGGTGCCGGCGCGCTGGCCCTTCTCCAGCAGGTGTTGCGCCGTGATGCCGTTGAACGCCTTGACGACCGGACGGCCGAGCTGCTCCTGCACCCACGCGCTCTCCGGGGTGCCGCTCTCGATCGGCGCGATCGCCCCGTCGCGCTGCTGCGGGTAGTAGTTGCCGGTGTCGACGACGGCGGCGCCGGGCGCCGCGCCGTCGAGCACGCCGGCAGGCAGGTCCGGGACGTTCTTCTGCGGGATCGTCACGACGACGACCTCTGCGCCTCGTGCGGCCTCGCCGACCTCGACAGCCGTCGCGCCCGTCTCCGCGGCGAGGTCGGCGAGGGTCTGCGGCCCCCGGGAGTTGGCGACGGACACGTCGTGCCCGAGGGCGGCGAGCCGCCGGGTGAGGGTGCCGCCGATGTTGCCCGCGCCGATGATGCCGATCTTCATGGACTGCTCCTGTCGCGGGGGGTGGGCCGTCCGGTCAACCCCCTGCCTGGCCCGCGCAGTCCCGGCCGGGCCAGGATGCGCGCATGAGCGACGCACCCGTCCTGCACCTGCGCGGTCCCGTGCTCGTCGGTCCCGAGGAGGTGCGCGACCAGGCCTGGGTGGTCGGCGGGCGGCTGACGTACGAGCGGCCGAGCGGGGACGCCACCGCGCTCGACGGGTGGGTGCTGCCCGGCCTGGTCGACGCCCACTGCCACGTGGGGCTCGGACCGCAGGGGGCGATGGACGACGCCACCAGCGAGCAGCAGGCCCGCACCGACCGCGAGGCCGGCGCGCTGCTGCTGCGCGACGCCGGCTCGGCCGCCGACACCCGCTGGATCGAAGAGCGCGACGACCTGCCGGTCGTGGTCCGCGCCGGCCGCCACATCGCCCGGCCCCGGCGCTACATCCGCGACTACGCGGAGGAGGTCGAGCCGGCCGACCTCGCCGCCGAGGTGTCCCGCCAGGCGCGGCGCGGCGACGGCTGGGTCAAGCTCGTCGGCGACTGGATCGACCGGGAGACCGGCGACCTGGCGCCCTGCTGGCCGCGCGACGCCCTGGACGCGGCCATGGCGGCGGCGCACGAGGCCGGCGCCCGGGTGACGGCCCACGTGTTCGGGGAGGAGGCGCTCACCGACCTCGTCGAGGCGGGCATCGACTGCATCGAGCACGCCACCGGCCTGGACGCCGCGACCCTGCCGCTGCTCGCTCGGCGTGGCGTCGCGGTCGTCCCGACGCTGGTCAACATCGCGACCTTCCCCGGCATCGCGCAGGCGGCGGAGGCGAAGTTCCCGACGTACGCGGCGCACATGCGGGCGCTGCACGGGCGGCGGTACGACACCGTCCGCGACGCGCACGACGCCGGCATCGCGGTGTACGCCGGCACCGACGCCGGCGGCTCCCTGGCGCACGGCCTGGTCGGCGACGAGGTGCTGGAGCTGGCCGCTGCCGGGCTGCCGCCGCTCGCCGCCCTGTCGGCCGCGACCTGGGCTGCCCGCGCATGGCTGGGCCGCGACGGGCTCGTCGAGGGCGCGCAGGCCGACCTGGTGGTCTACGACGCCGACCCGCGGGCCGACCTGCGGGTGCTCCGGGCGCCGGCGGCGGTCGTGCTCCGCGGGGTCGTGCGCGGCTGAGGCGGGCCTCAGCCGGGGGAGTCGTCCGGCAGCAGCACCCGCACGGCCTCGCCGCGCGCCTCGACCACGTCGCCGTCGACCAGCTGGCGCCCCCGCCGCAGGTCGACCTCCCCGTTGACCAGCACCTCGCCGGCCTCGAGCAGCGCCTTGCCCTCCGAGCCGGTCTCCACGAGCCCGGCGAGCTTGAGCAGCTGGCCGAGCCGCAGCCCCTGCTCGCGGACCTGCAGCTCGCGCAGCGGCGCCTCCAGCTCGGCCTCGTACTGCACGAGCGGGTCGCGCCGCCGCCCGGTCGCCTCGAACCCGACCGCCTGCAGGAACGCGCTCGCGTCGCCGCCGGCCACCCACGCCGACAGCCGGCGCGCGCCCTTGGGGTACGCGGTGTCGGCCAGCCCTTCGGCGAGCGCGCCGCCGAGCCCCTGCCGCTGCACGGACGGGTGCACCGCCAGCAGCGACAGGTGCAGCAGCCCGGGCTCAAGCCCGCCCGCCCCGTCGTCCGCCCGGCCCCACTCGCCCAGCGCGAAGCCGACGACCTCGTCGGCCTCGGCCGCGACGACGAGCAGCGCGTCGGGGGCCGCCAGCTTCTCGGCGACCCGCGCCACCCGGGCCGCCGGCGGCCGCTGACCGGTGGCGGCACGGGCGGCGCGCCACACCTGCAGGGCCGCCTCGGCGTCGCCCCCCGTCGCGCGTCGCAGCTCCATGGCCTCGACGCTAGTGCGCGAGCCCGACCACGAGCGGCCGGTGGTCCGACACCGGCAGGACGGGGGTGTCGACCGACCGGACCGGCGGCAGCGCACCGGAGCCCAGCACGTGGTCGAACTGCACGCGCGGCTGCGGCGACGGGTAGGTCGGCCGCCGTCCCAGCACCGTCCAGCGCGACACCGCGCCGGCCGGCAGCGCGGGCATGTTGAGGTCGCCGAGCAGCACCCGCGGCCCGGGCAGGGTCGCCAGCCAGCGCACGGCGCGCCGCAGCTGCACCGTGTTCCAGCCCGGCATGAACGACAGGTGCGTCGACGCCACCGTCATGACGCCGTACGGCCCCTCCACGACGGCGGCGACCACCGCGCGGGGCTCGTCCTGCAGCCAGATGACCTGCCGCGACCCGGGCAGCACGATCGGCGAGCGCAGCCGGGCGGGCGCCAGGCGCAGGACGTGCCACGACCGCACGGGGTGCGCGCTGACCAGCCCGACGCCGTACCCCGCGCCGCCCGGCTCGTCGTCGGTGTCGCCCGCGACCCGCCAGGAGCCGCCGGGCGTGCCGATGAGCGCCGGCACGAAGCGCCAGGCGGCGGCGCCGGTGCCCTCCGCCACCTCGCGCACGAGGTCGAGCCCGCGCGAGCGCGGCTGCCCGCGGTCGACCTCCTGCAGCCCGAGCACGTCGGCCCGGAGCGAGGCGGCGGCGGCCTGCAAGCGCGGCACGTCGACCCGGCCGTCCGACAGGGAGGTGCCGTTGAGCACGTTCCAGGTGGCCAGGCGCACCGGCGGACGCTAGCCGAGCGCTGCCCGCACCGCCGGGTCGAGCCCGGCGTGGTCGTCGGCCTGCTCACCGAGGCGCAGCCGCCAGCCGACGACGCCGGTCAGGACGCCCCGCCGCGGGTCGACGAGCAGCGCGGCCGGGGTCAGCGCGCCGTGCAGCAGCACCCCGTCGCCGGGCACCCCCCACGACTGCGCCTCCCGCACGGGCACGTCGGCCAGGGCCGCGAGCAGGCCGGCCAGCTGGCCGACGGCGGGCCCCTCGAGCGCCAGCCCCGGCACCCCCGGCAGCCGGCGCTCCGCGGTGAACGGCGTCGAGCCGTCCTCCAGCACGCCCACCAGCCGCGGCAGCGGGACGGCGACCGGGACCAGCGGGCGCAGCCGCGGCAGCGCGCGGACCAGCAGCACCAGCCGTGCCGCGGCCTCGGCCGTCCGCGGCAGCCGCAGCACCTCACCACCGCCGTGCAGCACCAGCTCGTCGTCCGGGCCGGCGGCCTCGCGCAGCACGACGCCCGGGCGCGCCGCGGCCGCCGCCTCCTGCAGGGTCACCGGCGCAGGCTCACCGCTGCAGGTGCTCCAGCAGCAGCGCGGTCAGGTCCTCGGCCGCCTCCTCGGGCACCCAGTGGGTGACGCCCTCGAGCTCGACGAACGTGTACGGCCCCGCCACGTGCAGGGCGGTCGCCTCCGCGGCGGTCCGCCCGAGGGCGAGGTCGCCGTCGGACCACACGTACATCGTCGGGACGGTGACGGGCGGGAAGCCGTCGACGGAGGCCCGGCTCGCCGCGCGGTACCAGTTGAGCCCGGCCGTCAGCCGGCCCGGCTCCTGCATGGCCTCGACGTAGCGGTCCACGTCGGCGCTGTCCTCGGCCCCCGCGAAGAACGCCCGCAGCCCGTCCTCGCCGTCGCCCAGCAGCGCCTGCTCGACGCCCTCGCCCTGGAACACCCGCATGTACTGCGACCGCCGGCGCTGGTCGGCGTCGCCCGCGAGCGCCTCGCTGAACGCCACCGGGTGGGGCACCGACACGGCGGTCAGGGTGCGGACCCGGTCGGGGTGGCGCGCCGCGACCTGCCACCCGACGGCGGCGCCCCAGTCGTGGCCGACCACGTGTGCGCGCTCGACCCCCAGCGCGTCGAGCATCCCGACGGCGTCGGCCACCAGCTCGCTCATCGCGTACGCGGGCACCCCCTCCGGCCGCGCCCCGGGGGAGTAGCCGCGCTGGTCGGGGGCCACCACCCGGTAGCCCGCCTCGACCAGCCCCGGCCACACGTGCCGCCACTCCCAGCCGCTCTGCGGGAAGCCGTGCAGCAGCAGGACGAGCTCGCCGTCCGGCTCGCCGAACGCGTACGCGTCGAACACCAGGTCGCCCACGGGGATCTGCATGGCAGGCACCGTAGTGTCCGGCTGCTGCCGGTGTCCGGCAGCAGGGGAGGTCGTGCGGTGCCCGTGCTGGACCTCGTCGCGGTCGCCGCGGGCGCCGCGGACGACGCGGGCGGCCTGGACCCCGGGCTGCTCGGCGACTTCCTGCCGACCGTCGTGGACGCCGCGCAGACCGGCCGGCGGCTGCGGGCCCGGGAGCTGGAGCGCTACGGCGAGCAGGGCGCCGCGGCGGCGTCCGCGGGCGTGTCGCTGCGCGCGCTCATCGACCTCTACCTGTCGGCGAGCTGGCGGCTGTGGCGCGAGCTGCCCGTGGTGGCCCAGGGCAGCGCCGAGCAGGTGCGGGCGGCCGGGCTCGCGGTCCTGCGCGCCGCGGACGACGGGGTGGCGGCGCTCGCGGAGGGCTTCCAGCTGGCCCGCAACGACCTGGCGCGGCGGCAGGAGTCGGCCCGGCGCGAGGTCTTCGACGCGCTGCTCGCGGGCGGCGAGCTCGCCACCGCCGCGCTCGGGCGGGCCGCCGACCTGGGGCTGGCCCTCGCCTCCCCGCACGCGGTGCTGGTCGCCCGCGAGCGGGACCGCGGCTTCGAGGACGTCGGCTCCGCGGCGCTGCTCGGGCGGCTCGAGCGCGCGGTGCAGGGGCGGTACGGCGACAGCGCCGTCCTGCTCGCGGTCAAGGCGGACGAGCTCGTGTGCATCTTCTCCGCGCCCGCCGCGTCGGCCGTCACGGAGATCGGGGCGCGGGTCGTGGAGGTCCTCGGCGACGGCCCGGACCGCACCTGGCGGGGCGCGGTGGGCCGGCCGCTGACCGGCCCCGACGGCGTGCGGGTGTCCTACGAGCAGGCCCGCGAGACGCTCGACCTCGCCGGCCGGCTCGAGCTGCCGGGCGCGGTCGTCGACGTCACGTCCCTGGTCGTCTACCGCGTGCTGCTGCGCGACCGCGAGGCCCTCGACGACCTCGTCCGCGCGCGGCTCGGCCCGCTGGAGGCGGCCCGCGGCGGGGCCGGCCCGCTGCTGGAGACCCTCGACACCTGGTACGCGACCGGTGGCGTGTCCACCGAGGCCGCGCGGCGCCTGCACCTGTCGGTGCGCGCGGTCACCTACCGCCTCGCGCGGGTGCGCGACCTGCTCGGCGTCGACCCCACCGACCCGGCCGAGCGCTTCGCCCTGCAGGCAGCCGTGCTCGGGGCGCGCGCGGTCCGCTGGCCGGAGGTCCCTCTCGGCGTTGCCGACGCCCGGCAACCTGAGCGGCCGTAGCTCGTCCGGCCGCAGACCCGGCGCGCCCGCCCCGCAGCGGACATCCTGGAGCGGTCCCTGCGCACTGACCCCTGGAGACCCCCGTGCTCGACGTCCCGACCTGGGCCTGGGCGGCCTTCGCCGCCGTGGTCGTCCTCATGCTCACGATCGACCTGCTCGCCCACCGCGGCGCGCACATCATCGGCTTCAAGGAGGCCGCGTGGTGGAGCGCCCTCTGGGTGGGCCTGTCCCTGGTGTTCGCCGTCGTCGTGACCTTCACGCTCGGCACCACCGCCGGGGTCGAGTTCACCACCGCCTGGCTGCTCGAGAAGAGCCTGTCGGTCGACAACCTGTTCGTCTTCGCGCTGATCTTCGGCTACTTCAAGGTGCCCCGCGAGTACCAGCACCGCGTCCTGTTCTTCGGGGTCATCGGCGCGCTGGTCTTCCGCGGCATCTTCCTGGCCGCCGGCGTCGCGGTCGTCAGCCGGTTCACCGCCGTGCTCTTCGTGTTCGCGGCGATCCTGCTCTACAGCGCCTACAAGCTGATGAAGGACGAGGACGACAGCTACGACCCGAGCACCAGCGTCGCCGTGCGGCTGCTGAAGAAGGTCGTCCCGGTCCAGGACGAGTACGCCGGCACCAAGTTCTTCGTCAAGCAGGCCGGCAAGCGCGTCGCCACCCCGCTGCTCGCGGTCGTGGTGGCCATCGAGGCCGCCGACCTGGTCTTCGCCGTCGACAGCGTCCCCGCGGTGCTCGCCGTCAGCGACGACCCGTTCATCGTCTACTCCAGCAACGCGTTCGCGATCCTCGGTCTGCGCGCGCTGTACTTCCTGCTCTCCGGGATGCTCGAGCGCTTCCACTACCTGAGCAAGGGCCTGGCGATCATCCTGGGCTTCATCGGCGTCAAGCTGATCCTGCAGGCGTCGCACAAGGTCATCAGCACCTCGATCCCCGAGATCCCGTCGCTGGTCAGCCTCGGTGTGATCATCGTCGTGCTCACCGCCAGCGTCGTGCTCAGCCTGCGCAAGCCGGTCGAGAGCGAGCCGGTCGAGGACGCCCAGGAGGTCGCGCTCGACAAGTAGCGCGTCGTCCCCGGAGCCCGGTCCCCCCAGCGGGGGCCGGGCTCCGGCGCGTCCGGGCTCAGGCCAGCAGGGCGGCGGTGGCGTCGAGCTCCTCGGCCGGAGCCGACAGCGCGCGCCAGGGCACGGTCATGCCGTCCTCGTCGTAGCGCGGCACCACGTGCAGGTGCAGGTGGGGGACGGTCTGCCAGGCGGAGGTGCCGCAGGCGTTGAGCACGTTGACACCGGTGGCACCGAGGCGCTCGACGAGCCGGGCGGCCAGCGAGCGGGCCGCCACCGCGCAGGCGGCGAGGTCGGCCGGCGACACGGCCAGCAGGTCGCGCGCATGGGTGCGCGGGACGACGAGGCAGTGGCCCCGGGTCGCCGGGCCCAGGTCGAGGAAGGAGACGGTGTGCTCGTCCTCGGCCACGCGACGCGCCGGCACCCGCCCGGCGACGATGCCGCAGAAGACGCAGTCCTCGGGGCGGGGATCGGGCAGGGCGGACGCGACGACGGTCATGGCCGCAGGCTAGGCCCGTCCCGCAGGCTGGGGCCCGTCCGGCAGCATGTCCGGCATGACCACCCCGCTGGTCGGCTGAGGTGCTCGCGCTGCGGGTCGTCCACACGGCCGACCTCGACGCGGCCGCCCGCGGGGCCGCCCGCTCGCTGCTCGAGGACGCCTTCGCCGCCGGCGGCGGGTTCGCCGACGAGGACTGGGAGCACTGCCTCGGCGGCCTGCACGTGCTCGCGCGGGAGGACGGGGTGCTCGTCGGGCACGCCGCGGTGGTGCAGCGCCGGCTGCTGCACGCCGGGCGCCCGCTGCGGGCCGGCTGGGTGGAGGGCGTCGCGGTGCGCCCGGACCGGCGTCGCCGGGGCGTCGGCGGGGTGCTGATGGCGGCGGTCGAGGACGTCGTGCGCCGGGCGTACGACCTCGGCGGCCTCAGCGCGACGGACGAGGCGGCCCGGCTCTACGCCGGGCGGGGCTGGCTGCCCTGGCAGGGGCCGACGTCGGTGCTGGCCCCGGGCGGGCTGCGGCGCACGCCCGAGGACGACGGCGGCGTGCACGTGCTGCCCGGCGCCGCGCCGCTGGACCGCTCGGCCGGGCTGGCCTGCGACTGGCGCGACGGCGACGTCTGGTGATCAGCGGCGGCAGACCGGTGCTGCCCACGGCGGGCGCGCGGGCCCCGTACTAGCGTCGGGACGTGCCGCCCCGCTCCCGCGCCTCCGTGCCCGCCCTGTCCTTCCCCGTCGAGCGCCGCACCCTCGACAACGGCCTGCGGGTGGTGGTCTCGCCCGACGCCAGCAGCCCGGTCGTCGCGGTGGCCGTCTACTACGACGTCGGCATCCGCAGCGAGCCGGAGGGCCGCACCGGCTTCGCGCACCTGTTCGAGCACCTGATGTTCCAGGGCTCGGCGAGCCTGGGCAAGACCGAGCACTTCACCTACGTGCAGGGCAGCGGCGGCACGCTCAACGGCTCCACCCACCTCGACTACACCAACTACTACGAGGTGCTGCCGAGCAGCGCGACCGAGCTGGCGATGTTCCTCGAGGCCGACCGCATGCGCAGCGTCGCGCTGACGCAGGAGAACCTGGAGAACCAGGTCGCGGTCGTGCAGAACGAGATCCGCGTGAACGTGCTCAACCGCCCCTACGGCGGCTTCCCGTGGATCCTGCTGCCGCCCGTCCTGTACGACACGTTCGCCAACGCCCACAACGGCTACGGCGACTTCGTCGACCTCGACGACGCGACGCTGCAGGACGCCCAGGCGTTCTTCGACCGCTACTACGCGCCGGGCAACGCGGTGCTCACCGTCGCCGGCGACGTCGACCCCGACGAGGTGCTGCGCTACGCCGAGCAGCACTTCGGCGACATCGCGGCCCGGGAGGTGCCCGCGGGGCCGACCTTCGCGGAGCCGCCGCCGAGCGGGGAGCAGCGGGTCGTCCACACCGACGCGCTGGCGCCCGCGCCTGCCGTCGCGATGGGCTGGCGGGTGCCCGACCCGGCCGACCTCGACGCGTACCTGCCGTACGTCGTGCTGGCCGAGGTGCTCACCGACGGCGACGCCTCGCGGCTGCAGGAGCGCATGCTCATGCGCGACCGCACCGCCACGAGCATCGGCGGCTACCTGGGCGTCATGGGCGACCCGCTCGACGCCCGCGACCCCACGCCGCTGCTGCTCGAGGTGCACCACCCGGCCGAGGTGCCGGTCGACACGGTGGTCCGCACCGTCGACGAGGAGCTCGAGCGGCTCGCGACCGGTGGTCTGGACGGCGACGAGCTCGCCCGCACCGTGGCCCGGATGAACGCCCGCTACCTGCGCGAGGTCGACTCGGTGCTCGGCCGGGCGCAGAGCATGAGCGTGTTCGAGCAGCAGCGCGGCCGCGCCGAGCTCGTCAACGAGGTGCCCGCCCTGCTGTCCGGCGTCACCGCCGAGGCCGTGCAGGCCGCCGCCGCCACCCTCGGCGCCGACCGCGCCGTCCTCGAGATCCAGCCCGGGAGCCCGTCGTGACGACCACCGCAGGCGCGCGCCCCGTCCCGGCCCTCGGCCCGGCCCGCACGCCGGAGCTGCCCACGGTCGCCGAGCGCACCCTGGCGAGCGGCCTGCGGGTGCTCGCCGTGCGCCGGCCGGGCGTGCCGCTCGTCGAGGTCCGCCTGCGCGTGCCGTTCTCCGGTGCCGGGCTCGACCACGTCGCGAAGGCCCAGCTGCTCGGCGACACCCTCCTGCTCGGCACCGACCGCCGCTCCGCGCAGCAGATCGCCGCCGACCTGCAGGCGCTCGGCGGGTCGCTGTCCGCCAGCACCGACAGCGACCGGCTGGCCGTCGGCGGCTCGGTCCTCGCGCCGGGGCTGAGCGGCCTGCTCGAGCTGGTCGGCGAGGTGCTGACCGGGGCGGCCTACCCAGAGCGCGAGGTCGAGGGGGAGCGCGACCGCCTCGTGCAGGAGCTGGCGATCTACCGCAGCCAGGCGGGGGTCGTCGCCCGCGAGGCGCTGCTGCGCCGGATGTACGGCGACCACCCGTACGGCCGCGAGCTGCCGACGGCGGAGGGGGTGCAGGCGGTGCAGGCCGAGGCGCTGCGCAGCGTGCACACCGAGCGGGTCGCGCCCGAGGGCAGCGTGCTCGTGCTCGTCGGCGACCTCGACCCGGACGCGGTGCTCGGCCAGGTCGAGCAGGCACTGACGGGCTGGACCGCCAAGGGCGCGGCCGCCGTCGCCCCCGAGCTGCCCGCCCCGCCCGCCGGCCCGGCGCTGCTGCTCGACCGGCCCGGCGCGGTGCAGACGACCGTGCGGATGTCCGGCCCCGCACCCACGCGCACCTCGCCCGACCACCCGGCGTTCACGCTGGCCAACCTGGTCTTCGGCGGCTACTTCTCCTCCCGGTGGGTCGCCAACATCCGCGAGGACAAGGGCTACACCTACAGCCCGCACTCCGGCGTCGACCACCCCCCGGCCGGCTCGCGCGTCACCCTCGCGGCCGACGTCGCGACCGGCGTGACGGCCCCGGCCCTGCTGGAGACCTGGTACGAGCTGGGCCGGGTCGCCACCGTGCCGGTCGGGCAGGCCGAGCTCGACCAGGCCCGGCGCTACGCGATCGGCTCGCTGGCCCTGTCCACGTCCTCGCAGGCCGGCCTGGCCAGCACCCTCACCGCGCTGACCGCGAGCGGGCTCGGCATCGAGTGGCTGCGCGACTCGCCCCAGGCGCTGCAGCAGGTCACCGTCGAGCAGGTCCTCGACGTGGCCGGCCGCTACCTGGCCCCGGCGGGCCTGACCGCGGTGCTGGTCGGAGACGCGGCGCAGGTCGAGGGCCCGGCCTCGCGGGTGCTCCCGGTCGTCCGCGGGTGAAGCAGCCCGCGCTCTCCCGGGGGACCGTCGACCGCGACGGGGCCACCCGGCTCGACGACGCCGCGCTGGCCGCGGCCTGGGAGCGCGCGCGGGTGCTCGTCGTCGAGGACACCGGCGCCCTGGTCGAGGGCACCGACCTCGTGCTCGTCGGGCCGCAGGAGGCGCCGCCGGGCGACCGGCTCTACCTCGGCCGGCTGGACGACGTGCCGTACTTCGCCGTCGCCGGTCCGCTGCCGCACCGGCCCGGTGCCCGCCCGATGGGCCTGCGCGACGTCGGCAGCGAGCTCGGCGACCGCGACGCCGGGCTGCTGGTGCACGCGGTCGGGCTGGCCAACTGGCACGCCGCGCACCCGCACTGCTCGCGTTGCGGAGCGCGCACGCAGAGCGCCCGTGGCGGCTCGGTGCGGGTGTGCGAGGCCGACGGCAGCTCGCACTTCCCCCGCACCGACCCCGCCGTGATCGTGCTCATCACCGACGGCGCCGACCGCGCCGTGCTGGGGCGCCCGGCGACCTGGCCGCCCCGCCGCTACTCGACCCTGGCCGGCTTCGTCGAGCCGGGGGAGAGCGCCGAGCAGGCCGTCGTGCGCGAGGTCGGCGAGGAGGCGGGCATCGACGTGCGCGAGGTCGTCTACCGCGGCAGCCAGCCCTGGCCGTTCCCGGCGAGCCTGATGATCGGCTACCGGGCGGTCTGCGACCCGGGCGCCGAGCCGGTGCCGCAGGACGGCGAGCTCGAGGACGCCCGGTGGTTCACCCGCGAGCAGCTGCGCGACGCGGGCGGGTGGGCCGGCGGCGACGGGCCCGTGCTGCTGCCCCCGCCGGTCTCCATCGCCCACCGGCTGATCACCGACTGGGTCTCCGAGGGCTGAGCGCCTACCGGCCGGTCGGGCGCACCAGCACGGCCGGTCGCTGCGGGTCCTCCGCGCGCACCAGCACGTCGCACTGCTCACCCGGCCGCACCTGGTCGTCGTACGACGCGAAGGCCGGCAGCTGCCACGTCGGCACCCCGCGCCGCAGCAGCGCCGCGGGGGACAGGGCGACGTGCACGACCAGCTCGGCCGGCAGGCCCAGCCCGAGCAGGAACAGCCCGTCCACGAGCAGGACCGCTCCCGGCGGGACGGGCCGCCGTGCGCTGCGCGCGGAGCGGTCGCGGGCGGCGTCCCACAGCGCCGGGAGCCAGGTCCCGCCCGCCTCGAGCACCTCGCGACGCAGCGCGCCGGTGTCGAGCCAGGTGTCGCGGAAGGCCTCGGCGTCCTCGCGGCCGTGCTCGAAGCGCTCGCCCGCGGGCCGCAGGTAGTCGCCGCCCCGCACCCGCAGCGGCACCCGCCCGGCAGCGGCCAGGCCGTCGACGAGCGAGTCGGCCACGGCCTCGCCGCCCCACCCGTCGAGCAGCACCCGCGCACCGGCGGGCAGGCCGACAGCCAGCTCGACGAGGTCGGCCGCGAGCGTGGCCGGCGTGCGGGGCGCGAAGCCGGTCAGCGGCGGCGGCCGGCGAGCTCGGGCGGGAGCGGCACCGCCGGGTCGGTGGCCGACAGCACGACCTCCTTCGCCAGGTCGTGCACCTTGCGGCCCCGCGAGCGGGCGGTCTTGCGGAGCCGCTCGAACGCGTCCCGGGGCGAGTGGCGCTGGCGCTCCGTGAGCACGCCGATGGCCTGCTCGACGACGACGCGGGCGGCGAGGGCGTGCTCGAGCTGGGTCACCGACAGGCGCAGCTGGCCCACCTCGTCCAGCGGCTGGTCCGCGCGCCGCGGACGGGTACCCGGCACGACCTCGGCGGCCAGCAGGTCGGCGAGCACCATCGCGCTGGTCAGGTCGCCCGTCTGCTCACCCTCGACCTCCCAGCCACCCGAGGGGCTGCGCCGGATGACCACGCCCTGCTCGGCGAGGGGCCCGAGGTGCGTCGAGACGACCTCGGCGAGGCGGGTCAGGACGTCGATCGAGTGCTCGTTGACCTGGACGCTGCCGCGGTCCATGCCGCACAGCGTCGCGACGACCTCGCCGGCCTGGTCGCGCACCGGCACCCCGACGTACGACGTCACGCCGATCGCCTGCTGCACCGGTGCACCGGCGAAGACCGGGTCGTGCGCGGCGTCGGAGGTCGCCGCGTGACCCGTCCGCAGCATCCGGTCGCACAGGCTGTCCGACAGCGGAGCGGACGAGCCCTCCTTCACCTCTGGCCAGTCCCGTTCGGCATGCACCTTCTCGAAGGTGAACGTCTCGTCGCTCAGGCCGCCGATGAACACCACCTCCATGCCGAGCAGGGTGGCTGCGGTGCTGAGGACGGCGTCGACGGCCGGTTGGCTGGCCAGGGGGAGGGGGGGCACGGGGACGACTGCTTTCCGGGGGCGGGGGAGGACGTGCGGTCTGCGGCAAGGGGTCGTACCACAGGCTTGTCGGCCCATCCCCTGCCGACCGTGAGTCACACGTCCGCCTAGACCGCCGTCTGGGCTGCGAGCCGCTCCTTCACCTGGCCCAGGCTGGGGTTGGTCATCGCGCTGCCGTCGGCGAACACGACGGTCGGCACCGTCTGGTTGCCGCCGTTGACGCTCATCACGTACTCGGCCGCGGTGGGCTCCTGCTCGATGTCGACGACCTCGTAGCCGACGCCCTCCCGGTCCAGCTGCTTCATGAGCCGGTGGCAGTAGCCGCACCACGGGGTGCTGTAGATCGTCATGGGAGCGGGCACAGCAGGGCCTCCTGGATGCACGGGACGGGACCTGTCCGTCAACAGGCGGCGGGTCCGGGGCCTTCCCGGCGGCCGGGTCGGCGAGGATGGTGGGCGTGACACCGGACCAGCTGCTCGACGCCCTCGACCCCGAGCAGCGCGAGGCCGCCCGCGCCGTGTCCGGCCCGGTCTGCATCCTCGCCGGGGCCGGCACGGGCAAGACGCGCACCATCACCCACCGGGCCGCGTACGCCGTGGCCTCCGGCACCGTGCCCGCCTCCGCGCTGCTCGCCGTGACCTTCACCGCGCGGGCGGCGGGCGAGATGCGCACCCGGCTGCGCGGGCTCGGCGTCGGCGGCGTGCAGGCGCGCACGTTCCACGCCGCGGCGATGAAGCAGCTCGGCTACTTCTGGCCCAAGGTCGTCGGCGGCCCGCCGCCCACCCTGCTGACGAACAAGTACGGGATGGTCGCCAACGCGGCCGCCCGCGCCCGCCTGCGGCCCGGCACCTCCGAGGTCCGCGACCTGCTCTCCGAGCTCGAGTGGGCGGCCTGCACGCTGGTCTCCCCGGAGGCCTACCCGGTCGCCTCCGCCGCGGCCGGCCGCACCCCGCCCTTCGACGCTGCGGTCGTCGCGCAGGTCTACAGCGCGTACGGCGACCTCAAGCAGGCGCAGGGGGTGGCCGACTTCGACGACCTGCTGCTGCTCACCGCGGCGGTGCTCGAGGAGCACGCCGACGTCGCGGAGGAGTTCCGCTCCCGCTACCGGTCGTTCGTGGTCGACGAGTACCAGGACGTCACGCCGCTGCAGCAGCGGCTGCTCGACGCCTGGCTGGGCGGGCGCGACGACCTGTGCGTCGTCGGCGACGTCAACCAGACGATCTACTCGTTCACCGGCGCGACCCCCGACCACCTCGTCGGCTTCCGCACCCGCTTCCCGCACGCGACCGAGGTGCGGCTCGTGCGCGACTACCGCTCCACCCCGCAGGTGGTCGGGATGGCCAACGCCGTGATCGCCCGGGCCACCGTGCGCGCCGCTCGGCTCGAGCTCGTCGCGCAGCGCCCGCCCGGGCCGGCGCCCGTCCTCGTGGAGCACGACGACGAGCCGGCCGAGGCCGGCGCCGTCGCGGCCCGCTGCCGCGAGCTCGTCCGCGCGGGCACGCCCGCCAGCGAGATCGCCGTCCTCTACCGCGTCAACGCCCAGGCCGCCGCGTACGAGGCGGCGCTCGGGGACGCGGGGGTGCCCTACGTCGTGCGCGGCGGGGAGCGGTTCTTCGAGCGCAGGGAGGTCAAGGAGGCCGTGCTGCTCCTGCGCGGCGCCGCCCGGGCCGCCGACGACGACGCGCCCGACGGGCTGGGCGACGTCGTCGCGGACGTGCTGCGCGGCGGGCTGTCCTGGCAGCTCGAGGCGCCGCCCGCCGGTGCCGGCGCCACCCGCGAGCGCTGGGAGTCGCTGGCCGCGCTGCACCGGCTCGCCGTCGACGTGGGCGCGGCCGACCCCGCCGCGGGCCTGCGCGAGCTCGTCCTCGAGCTCGAGGAGCGCGCCGCGGCCCAGCACGCCCCGACCGTCGACGGGGTCACCCTGTCGTCGCTGCACGCCGCCAAGGGCCTGGAGTGGGACGCCGTGTTCGTCGTCGGCCTCGTCGACGGCACGGTGCCGCTGGTGCACGCCGACACCCCCGCGCAGGTGGAGGAGGAGCGCCGGCTGCTCTACGTCGGGGTCACCCGTGCGCGCGAGCACCTGTCGCTGTCGTGGGCGCTCTCGCGCTCCCCGGGCGGCCGCGCCAGCCGGCGCCCCACGCGGTTCCTCGACGGGATGCTGCAGGGCGTGTCCAGCAAGGCCGGCACCGGTCCGTCCGCGCGTCCGGCCCGGCGCGGCGCCGTGTCCGCCACCTGCCGGATCTGCGGCGCGGGGCTGGTCGCCGCCGTCGACCGCAAGCTCGGCCGCTGCGCCGGCTGCCCGTCGGACCGCGACGACGAGCTCTACGACACGCTGCGCGACTGGCGGGCGGGCCGCGCCAAGGAGCTCGGGCAGCCCGCGTACTGCGTCTTCACCGACGCCACGCTCGCCGCGATCGCCGAGCAGAAGCCCGGCAGCGTGGCCGCGCTCGTCAAGATCCCGGGCATCGGCCAGTCCAAGCTGGACAAGTTCGGCGACGACGTCCTGGGTCTCGTGACGGCGCGCACCCCGTAGCCGGGACGCGTCCCGCAAAACCCCTTGCGGCCCTCCGGGGCCGTCCCTAGTCTGCGACGCACTGCACGGCCGGGTCCCCGGCCGGCGACGAGCCCGAGAGGCAGGTGGTCCCCGTGGAGATGTGCACCCTGCTCGCCGGCGGCCCGCGCCTGCGCCCGTCCCTCGTCGTCCGCACGCTCGCGCCGATCGTGCCGGCCCACGGGACCGGTCTGTCCGTCGACCGCTTCGACGACGCCACGGGTCTGCCTCCTCGAGGTGCCCCGGTCTGACCCCAGACCGGCGCTCACCTCGAGGCCGCGGAACCCGTTCACCGGGATCCGCGGCCTCGCTGCTTTTCCCGGACCGCCTGTCCACCCGTCCCCGACCCGCCCACCCGCACCCCGCGGCCGCGCGCCGCACCTCCAGGAGTCCCCGTGGACCTGCTCGAGACCCTCCGCCCGCCCGAGACCCCGGGCCCGTCCGACCTCGGCGACGCCGAGCTGCCCTGCTGGACGACCTCGCCGGACCTCTGGTTCGCCGAGGCGCCGGCGGACGTGGAGGCCGCCAAGGCTCTCTGCGTGCCCTGCCCCCTGCGCGACACCTGCCTCGCCGGCGCCCTCGAGCGCCGGGAGCCGTGGGGCGTGTGGGGCGGCCAGCTCGTCGTCATGGGCGTCGTCGTCCCCCGCAAGCGGCCTCGCGGCCGCCCGCGCAAGGACGCCGTCGCCGCATGACCGGGCCCGCACCCCGCTCCACCCCGCTGATCACCCACGTCGTCAGGAGCACCGCCGTGCACGCCGTCCTCGTAGAACAGGCCGCTCGTCTGCTCGTGCAGGAGCGACAACAGCACGCCGCGCAGCACAACCGCGCGGCCCGTGTCGTCGCCGCCCGCAGGTGGGAGCGCCGGGCCGCCGCCGCTGCTCGTCGCGCCCGGGCCGCCCGCTCGGCCGTCGACTAGCCCGACCACCGCTCGTCCCCGGCACGCCCGTCGTGCCGGGGGCGCAGCCGTGTCCGGGCGACCGCGAACGCGGCCCGGACCCGGGTGCCGGGCGACCCGGGTCCGGGCGACGTAGGGTCCGCGGCGTGCCGCTGCCGACCCGCGACCTCACCGCCGTCACCTCGCCCGGCAGGCCCGGCCTCGGGGAGCTCCGCGAGCGTGCGCTGGAGGTCCTGCTCGGCGACGGGCTCAGGGCGGCCGTGGCCCTGGTGTGCTGGCGCGAGGGCGAGGACGTCGTGGTGGCCGACACCGCCGGGCGCAGCCGGCTCTCGCCCGACGGGCGCACCACCGTGCTGGCGGGCCGCGACCCGGTCGCCGACCAGGACCCGTACGGCGAGGCCGACGACTGCTACCCCTTCGCCGGCGTGCGCCTGCACTCGCTGTTCGCCGACCCCCGCGCGCCCGACCTGGTCGTCGTGCACGCGGGCGACCACGACTGGACCGACCGCGGGGGGCACCGCGGCGAGCACGGCTCGCTCAACGCCCGGCAGTCCCGGGCGCCGCTGCTGCTGTCGGGCGCCGGGGTCGCCGCCCGGGGACGGGTCGACGGCGTGGCCCGCACCGTCGACGTCGCCGCGACGCTCGCCGCGCTGTGCGGGGCGTCGTACGACGGGATGGACGGTCGGCCGGTGCCGCAGGCGGAGCCGGGAGCCCGGCACGTCGTCGGGCTGCTCTGGGACGGCGCGCCGCACGCCGACCTGCTCGCCCTGGCCGAGGCGGGGGTGCTGCCGAACGTCGCCCGGCTGCTGACCCGCGGGTGCGCGCTGCGCGGCGGGGCCGTCGCGGAGTTCCCGAGCGTCACGCTGGTCAACCACACCTGTGCGCTGACCGGCGTCGGCCCGGGGCGGCACGGCATCGTCCACAACGCCTACTACGACCGCAGGACCGGCGAGCAGGTGCTGCCGAACTCCACGGAGTGGTGGCACCGCGCGACCGAGCTGCTCCGGCCCGGCACCACCACGGTGTTCGAGCGGGTGGCCGCCGCCGACCCGACCGCACTCACGGCCTGCGTCGACGAGCCGGTCGACGCCGGCGCGGGCTACTCCACGTTCGCGCTGGTCCGCGCCGCGTCCGGCGGCTCCGGCACCGGCTCGCTCATCACCTCGCTGCCGTCGGCGGAGGGCGACCCCCGGGCGACCACGGAGCACGTGCTGGCCAGCGACGACTACCGCTGGGCCTCGCAGGTCGACGCCGCCGGCCTGGAGCAGGTGCTCGGGCTGTGGCGCGAGGGCGAGCCCCCGCGGCTCACCTGGTGGAACACCACCGTCACCGACTCCGCCGCCCACGCCGGCGGGCCCGGCTCGCCGATCGCGCTGGCCGGGCTGGTCGACAGCGACCGGCGCCTCGGCGTGTGGCTCGACCTGGTCGAGCAGCGCGGGCTGCAGGACGACGTGGTCGTGCTGCTGACCGCCGACCACGGGATGCAGGCCGCCGACCCGGCGCGCACCGGCGACTGGGACGCGTCGCTGAGCGCGGCCGGGATCCCGTTCCGCGACGAGGCCGCCGGGTTCCTCTACCTCGGCGAGGACGTCGTCCCCTGAGCGGGACCCCGGGCGTGCCCGCCGGACGCAGGCCGTAGCGTGCGCGCATGACCACGTACTGCGCCCCCTGCATCAGCGACCTCGCCCTGCTGCGCGAGGCCGTCACCGCGGTGGGCGGGACCGCGTCCTGCGCCGCCCACGCCGTCCTGCTCACCCACCCGCACGACGTGCCCGGCCGCCGCCGCGCCCGCCTCGGGCAGCTGCGCAACCTGGCGGAGTCCAAGGCGGCGACCGCGCCGGTGGAGGAGCAGCCGGGCCTCGAGCTGCTCGTCCACGAGTACACGCTCGCGGGCGCCATGGACATGGGCGGCCAGCCGCGGCCGGACGGCTCGCGCGAGCACGCGCCGCGGGAGCGCGGCCAGGGCGGCGACCGCGCCGGTCAGGGCGGCGGTCAGGGTGGTGGCCAGGGCGGCGGTCAGGGCCACCAGGGCGCTGGCCAGGGTGGTCAGGGCGGTGGCCAGGCTGGTCAGGGCGGCGGCCCGCAGGGCGCCGGTGGGCCGCAGGGTCCCGGCGAGGGCCGGGGCAAGCGTCGCCGCGGCGGACGCGGGGGCGGCGAGCGGCCGGGCACGACCCCGGCCGAGGTCGGAGCACCGGGCGGGCCGGGCCTCGGCCAGGGCCACAGCACGGCGGTCGACGGGGGTGCGGAGGGATCGGCCGGCAGCTCGTCGACCAGCCCGTCGTCCAGCAGCCCGTCCCCGGCCGGCGCGTCCTTCTCGGCCGACACCCCGTCCTCGACCGACACCACGGCGGCCGGCAGCTCGTCGTCCGGCAGCTCGTCGTCCGGCAGCTCGTCGTCCGGCAGCGCGTCGTCCGACAGCTCGTCGTCCGGCAGCGCGTTGTCCAGCAGCCCGTCCCCGGCCGGCGCGTCCTTCTCGGCCGACACCCCGTCCTCGACCGACACCGCAGCGGCGGGCAGCCCGGCGACCGGCGGCTCGTCCTCCGGCGGCGGCTCCAGCTCGCCCGGCGACTCGTCCTCGGACGGTGCCCCGTCGTCGGCCGGCAGCCCGTCCTCGGACGGCGGCTCCTCCTCCGACAGCGGCTCCTCGTCGGCGAGCGGCTCCTCCTCCGAGGGCGGCGCGCCCGCGTCCCCGTCCTCCGCGCCGGCCTCGGACGGCGGCGCGCCCACCGGCGGCGGCGCGGCGGCGACCGCGGCGGCTCTGACGCCGACGGCCAGGCCCTCGGAGCCGTCGGACTCGGCGCCCTCCAGCGCTCCGTCGGCCGCCGGCAGCACCCCGTCCGGCGGCGGCAGCACCCCCGGCGGCGACAGCGCCCCGTCGGCGGCCGGCAGCACCCCCAGCGCGCCCGGGTCCGAGGCGGGGGGCACCGGCGCGACGAGCGGTGGGGCGGGCTTCGGGGACGGCGCGGCTCCGGCCGCGCCCGCGCCGAGCACGAGCCGCCCGGACGCCTCGGGCGGGGACCCGTCCAGCACCTGAGCACCCGGACGGGGGAACGAGACCGGCCGGGATGGTGTTCACTTGACCTGCCGACCCGATACATGGCCCCCGGTCCCGAATCAGTCGCTACGAGCGACGCACCGCCGTGAGGCGACCTGACGGGAAGGCACGCGAGAGCCGCTCCGGGCAACCGGAGCGGCTCTCGTGGTTCCGCCTCCACCACCTCGCCGCTGTCCCGTCCCCTGGAGCCGCATGACCTCCTCCGATCGGCCCCCGCGCCTGCGGATGCTGCCGCCGCACGTCGTGGACGCGGTGCGCGACCCGGCCCCCGCCCACTCCGAGGCCGCGGTGCTCGACCGGCTCGAGCGCGCGCTGGCCGCCCTGCCCCCCGCCGAGCGTGCCGCGGTGGTGGCGGCGGTGGGCTACGCGGAGGGCCCGGTCGGCGCGGCCATGGAGGTGGAGCTCGACCCGGAGCAGGCCGATGCGCTCGCCCGGGCGGGCCTGCAGCTCCTGCGCGGCGCGATGGCGGACCTGGAGGACTGACCGGACGTGTCCGGCGGGCCGGTGGCGTGCGCCCGGTGCGGGCGGCAGGCGGGAGCGGCGCCGGCGACCTGGTCGGCGGCCCCCGGCCCGGACGGCCTCGTCCTGCTGTGCGACGCGTGCACCCGCGAGCACCTGCGCTCGATCGAGGCTCGCCTGGACGAGCAGTGGTGGGAGCCGCCGCCGGTGTGAGCGCCGGCCTCAGCTCAGGAGCGTGTCGTCCGGCGGGGGCAGCACAACGGCCGTCTGCTCCGGCGTCGGCACGGCCGGCGGGGGGTCGACCCGGCGGGCGTCCGCCGCAGCGGCCTCGGCGGCGAGGTGGCTGCCGGGCTCGGCGAAGCCGGGCTGCCAGCGCGACATCTCGTCGCGGAAGGACGCCTCGCCGTGCAGCTGGCACAGCACACCGATCGTCCCGAGCGTCACGCGGTGGATGAGCAGGTACGACGGCGGCAGGTTGAGCTGCCGGCCCAGCTGCGCGGCGGGGGAACGGGGGTCGCCCACCCGGACGGCCTGGTGGCGCAGCCACTCGCGGGTGAAGCGGAAGCGCTCCACGGCCACGGGCTGGAGCAGGGGCAGCAGGTAGTCCAGGACCTCGCCCGCGTCGAGCTCGATGCTGGGCAGGACGAAGCCCTCGGCGCGCAGGGCCGCCAGGACGGCGTCGGCGTCGCCGTCGAGGGCGAGCCGGGCCAGCCGGCCGATCGGCTCGGGCGAGCCGTCCGGCAGCCGGTTGACGGCGCCGAAGTCGATGACGCCGAGCCGGCCGTCGTCGAGCAGGCGGAAGTTGCCCGGGTGGGGGTCGGCGTGCAGCAGCCCGGCGAGCACCGGGCCGCTGAACAGGAAGCGCGCCAGCAGGAGGGCCGCCCGGTCGCGCTGCTCCTCCGTGCCGTCCTTGATGATCCCGGACAGCGGGGTTCCGTCGATCCACTCGGACACGATCACGCGCTCCGAGGCCGTCAGGACCTCCGGCACCTTGATCTCGGGGTCGCCGTCGTACGCGGCCGCGAAGGTCGCCTGGCTCTCCGACTCGAGCCGGTAGTCCAGCTCCTCGGTGACGCGGGCCGTGAGCTCCTCGAGCAGCGGCTTGACGTCCAGGCCCGGCGTGAGGGCGGAGAACATCCGTGCCAGCCGGCCGAGCTGCTTGAGGTCGCCGAGCAGGGCGGGTCCCGCCCCCGGGTACTGGATCTTCACGGCAACGCGGCGCCCGTCGGCCCACACCGCCCGGTGCACCTGGCCGATGCTGGCTGCGGCCGCCGGGACGTCGTCGAAGCTCTGGAACTGCGCGCGCCAGGTCACCCCGAGCTCGAGCGCCAGCACCCGGTGGACCGTCTCGACGGGCAGCGGGGGAGCGGCCTCCTGCAGCTTGGTCAGCGCGGCGCGGTACGGCGCGGCGATGTCCTCCGGCAGGGCGGCCTCGAACACGCTCAGCGCCTGGCCGAACTTCATGGCCCCGCCCTTGAGCTGGCCGAGCACCTGGAACAGCTGCTCGGCCGTCCGCTGCTGCAGCTCCAGGGCCACGGCCTCGGCCGGCTTGCCCCCCAGCCGCTTGCCCAGGCCCAGGGTCGCCCGCCCGGCGACGCCGAGGGGCAGGGTCGCGAGCTTGGCCGAGCGGGTGACGGCGCGGCGCGGGATGTCGGACACGTCCACAGTGTGTCCGCCGCGACACGTGCGCGCCCGACGGGGGCCGTCCTACGGGGGCGCGCCTCACGCGCCCTCCTGCCAGCGGCAGTCGCACGCCGGGTGCGGCGTCCAGCTGCGGCGGCGCCAGCGCCAGCCCGGCAGGGCGAGCTCGAGGGAGCCGCCCACCGTCGCGGGCGGCGTGCCGTCGACGAGCGCGAGCACCTGCAGGGCGGTCTGCGCCGCCACCGCGACCGCCAGGGGGCCGTCGCACGGCGGGGGCACCCGGCCGGGGCAGGACAGCTGGGCGGCCACGGCCGGCCAGCCCGGGTCGCGGTCGGCCCGGGCGAGGTCGAGGCACCGCAGGCAGGCGCTGCGGCCGGGCAGCACCAGCGGGCCGACCACGCCGACGGTGTCGCGCACCTCGGCGAGCAGGTGGGGCACGCCGTCGCGCTGCAGGAGACCGGCGTCGACCTCGTCGTGGTGGCCGACGGGGGCCAGGACCACGAGGTCGGGGTGCGGCACGGGTCCGCCGCGGGTGGCCGGCGCCCTCGCCAGGACGTGCTCGCGGGCGGCCTGCCCGCGCGGCCGGCCGACGTCGCCCGGCCCGAGGCCGCCGACCACGACGTCCCGCGCCCGCGTCGTGCCGGGGTCGACCACGTCGACCGTGCCGACGCCGGCGCCAGCCAGCAGCGCCGCGAGGGGCGCACCGACCCGGCCGCCGCCGAGGACGACGACCGAGGCGGCGTCGCGGCGGCGCAGCGCGGCCAGGCCGCCTCCGCCGTGCAGCAGGCTCAGGGAGGCCACGTCGGCGCCGAGCCGGTCGCGCTCGGCGACGTCGAGGTGGTCGGGCCACCGCTCCGCGGCGTCGACGACGAGGCCGCCCTCCTGCAGCAGGCCGAGCAGGGCGTCGGCCCGGTCGGCGGAGCAGCCCGCCGCGACGGCCTCGCGCCGCACCGCGGCCAGGTCCCGGGTGCCGTCGAGCAGCGCGAGCACCGCCCGGGCGGCCGGGTCGAGGCCGGCCAGCACGACGGCCGTGCCGGGACCGCGACCGAGCTGCAGCGTCTGCGGGTCGCGCCACAGGCGGCGCACGGCAGGGGACAGGACGGGACGCACAGGACCTCCAGGGCTCGCCGGGAGGCTGACACGCCCGGAGCACCCGGACGGGGGGCGTCCACAGGCCGGCCCGCCGGTCCACAGCGTGCGTCGGCCGTGCCGGCGGAGCCCCTGCGGCGGGGCGCCCAGCGCCCGGCTGCGCGGTCCTGCCGACCCCGTCGTACCGGTCACGACACGACGAAGGGCGGCCCGGTGGGCCGCCCCTGGTCGTGCGCCGAGCTCAGGCCTTGCCGAGGATCCGGTTCATCTTGGTGCCGCAGACGGGGCAGGGGCCCTGGGCCATCCGGCGGCCGGACTCGCTCACCTTGACCTCGCCGTCGAAGTCGCGCTTCTCCTTGCACTTCACGCAGTAACCGTTGTAGGACTCGGCCATCGACGGCCTCCCTCGGATCTCGGCGGGGGGTGGGGCCCGCCGCCCGCTCCGCTGTGCCGGCCGGCGCAGCGTCTTGCGGGCGAGCGTAGCGGTCGCTCACGCTCCGGCCCCGCGTGCGCACGCTTCGGCGTGGCGCCCCTCCCCGCGCGCTCTGAGCGGGGGACAGGGTCGCTACGGTCGCCGGGCCGCCACCCCCCGACCCCTGGAGCTCCCGTGTCCGGTCCCCTGCGCGTCGAGCGCTCAACGTCCGGCCCCGACGCCGGCATCGTCGTCCTGACCCTCGACCTGCCCGAGGCGCGCAACGCGATGAAGGACGACCTCACGGCCGCCTGGGGGGAGGCGGTGGAGTCGCTGCGCCGCGACCGCAGCGTGCGGTGCGTCGTCGTCACGGGCGCCGGCAAGGCCTTCTGCGCCGGGGGCGACGTCGGCTGGCTGGCCACCGGCGCGGACCACACGGCCGACGAGCTGCGCGACCGGATGCTGCCGTTCTACGAGACGTGGCTGTCGCTCGGGTCGCTGGACGTCCCGTCCATCGCGGCGGTCAACGGCGCGGCCGTGGGCGCCGGTGGGATCATGGCGCTGTCGTGCGACATCCGGTACGCGGGGGCGTCCGCGAAGTTCACCGTGCCGTTCGCCCAGCTCGGCATGCACGCGGGGATGGCCAGCACGTGGCTGCTGCCCGAGGTGGTCGGCCTGGCCCAGGCCCGCGAGCTGCTGCTCACCGGCCGGGTCTGCGACGCCCAGGAGATGGTGCGCCTGGGTCTGGCCACCGAGGTCTTCGACGACGACGTGCTCCTGGAGCGGACGCTGGAGCGGGCGCGCCTGGTCACCTCCGGTGCCCCGGTCGCGCAGCGGCTGCACAAGGTGGCGCTGTCGCGCGGCGGGCACGCGACGTTCGCCGACGCGCTGCAGTGGGAGTCGGTGGTGCAGCCGGTGACGCTCGCGTCGCAGGACCTGCAGGAGGGCCTGCGCGCCCGCAAGGACAAGCGCCCGCCGGTCTTCACCGGCAAGTAGCCCCGGACGCACGAGGCCCCCGGGTCCCGGGTCCGCGCGCCTTCCCCTTGCGCACGGACCCGGGGCTCCGGGGGCTCGTGGCGGGGACGTTAGGCACCGGCGGGCCGGTGGTCAACGCACCCTGTGGACGACGGTGGGGACCCGGTGGGGACGCCGAGGCGTGTCCCTGTGGACGACTCTGTCCACGACCTGTGGACGACCGTGTGGACGGTGTGCGACCGCGCCGGTGACCTGCGGGGACGCCGTGCACCGCCTGTGCGGACAGGTCCACCCGGGCGCGGCAGGACCGGCGTCAGGGAGCGGGACGCTCCGGGTCGTCGTCGCCCCGCGCGTCGTCGTCGAGCTGCCCGTCGAGGTCCTTGTCGAGCGCGGCCAGACCGGCGTCCCAGTCGGTCCCGCCGGCGCCGACGAAGGCATCCGGGGCATCGAGGTCGCTCGGCCCCGGCAGCAGGTCGGGGTGGGCCCAGAGCGCGTCGCGGCCCTCGGTCCCCCGGGCGTGCGCGACCGCCGCCCACAGCGCCGCCGCCTCCCGCAGCCGGCGCGGCCGCAGCTGCAGCCCGACCAGCGCGGCGAACGTCTGCTCGGCCGGCCCGCCGGTGGCCCGGCGGCGGCGCACGGTCTCCCGCAGCTGCACCGCGTGGGGCAGGCTGCGGCCGGCCGCGTCGACCACCGCGTCGACCCAGCCCTCGACCAGGGCGAGCGCGGTCTCGAGCCGGGCGAGCGCGGCCTGCTGGGCCTCGGTGGGCTGCAGGTCGAACATGCCCTCGCCCATGGCCTGCTGCAGGCTCTCGGGGTCGGCCGGGTCGAACGAGCCGACGGCCCGCTCGATCGCCGCCGGGTCGACCTCGATGCCCCGGGCGTACGCGTCGACCGCGTCGTAGAGGTGGCTGCGCAGCCACGGCACGGACGCGAACAGCCGCTGGTGCGCCGCCTCGCGCAGCGCCAGGTAGAGCCGCACCTCGTCGTTCGGCACCTCCAGGCCGGCGCCGAAGGCCGCGACGTTGGCAGGCAGCAGCGCCGGGGCACCGACGTCGCCGAGGGGCAGGCCGACGTCGGTCGCGCCGAGCACCTCGCCCGCGAGCGCGCCGAGCGCCTGGCCGACCTGCGCACCGAAGACCAGGCCGCCCACCTGGCCCATGACGCCCTTCATGGCGCCGCCGAGCCCGGCCGCGCCGCCCGGTCCGCCGAGCCCCGCGCTGCCGAGCATCGCCGCGACCTCCGGCGGCAGCCCCTCGGGGGCTCCGTCGCCGAGCATCCCGTTGCTCAGCCCCTGCTCCAGCGCGCCGCTCATCGCGGCCACCACGCGGGCCGCGACCGGGTCGACGAGCTGGCGCCAGGACGGCAGCGTCGAGGTCAGCCAGCCCGTGCGGCTCCACGCCCGCGCGGCGGCGCCGCTCGCCGGCAGGGTCGTCACCGGGTCCAGCCACAGGTCGGCGAGGCGGCAGGCGTCCTCGACCTCACGGGTCTCCTGCGCGGTCACCGGGCGGTCGCCCTCGCGGGCCGCCGTCTCGGCGACCTGGGTGGCCAGGTCCCAGTTGACCGGGCCGCCGGTCCAGGACATCAGCCGCGACAGGGTCGCGAAGACGTCGCCGCCGCCGAACATGGCCGACAGCCCGAAGGGGTCGTCCCCCTTGTCCGGCTCGTCGGGACGGTCGGCGGGCCCGAACCCGAAGGGCGGGCGGGTCACGGTCGGCCTGCGCTCAGCATGGCGTCCACGCTAGACCTGTCCCGGGCGTCCAGCGCGCCGCGAGGGTGCGCCCTGGGCGTACTCCCGCGCACGGCCGGCACCGACCGCTGCGGGCAGGCGCCGCCGGACCCGTCGTACGGTCTGGTCGTGACCGAGCCCGGCCCCGCGGGGGTCCTGCGCCTGCTGGCCCTGCGGGACGCGCCGCTGTCCGTCGACGAGGTGCTCGCCGCGGTCGACGACCCAGGCGCGGGCGGCGTCGTCTCGTTCACCGGCGTGGTCCGCGACTCCGACGGTGGCCGCGGCGTGACCGAGCTGGAGTACGTCGCCCACCCCGACGCCCTCGCCGCCCTCGAGAGGGTGGCGCGGCAGGTCGCGGACGACCTGCCGCTGCTCGGTGTCGCCGCCGTGCACCGCACCGGGCTGCTGGCCGTCGGCGACGTGGCCGTCGTCGTGGCGGCGAGCGCGGCGCACCGGGCGGAGGCGTTCGAGGGGGCCCGGCGGCTCATCGACGACCTCAAGGCCACCGTCCCGGTCTGGAAGCGCCAGGTCTTCACCGAGGGCGACGAGGAGTGGGTCGGCACGCCGTAGCAGGACCCACCGCAGGGGGCACCGCCCCGGTAGCCTCCGGGCCTGACGACCGCCGGTCACCCGGCGGCAGAGGGAGGTGGTCGGGGTGCCCGTCTGGCTCCTGTGGCTGCTCCCGGTGCTGCTCGCGCCGCTCCTGGCGATCGCGTGGACCGCCTTCGCGTCCCGCACCCGCGGCCCGGTCGAGGCGATGGACTCCGTGCAGGCGTACGAGCGGTTCCGCCGGGCGCTCGCGACGCCGGTCCCGGTGCCCCGCGAGCGCTCGCGGCGCAGGTCCGCCCCGGCGCGCTCGGCCGACCGGCGCTGAGCCGACCGCCCCGCTGACCTCACACGGGCGCCACACGGGCGCGTCTAGCCTGGCGCGGTGTCCCGGCGCACCCTGACCCTCCTGCTGTCGACCCTGCTCGCCACGTGCCTGGTGGTCGGTGCGCTCGTCGCCCAGGTCCCGTACGTCGCGCTCGGTCCCGGACCCACCTTCAACACCCTCGGCGACGAGGACGGCAAGCCGGTCATCAGCATCACCGGGCGCCAGACCTACCCGACGCCCGGTCACCTGGACCTCACCACCGTCGGCGTCCAGGCCTCCCTGACCCTCGGCGAGGCGCTGCAGGGCTGGTTCCGGCGCGACGAGGCGGTCGTGCCTCGCGACCTGGTGTTCCCGCCGGGCCAGACCGACGACCAGGTCGACGCCGAGAACACCCGGGCGATGACGGAGTCCCAGGACGCGGCGACGACCGCGGCGCTCTCCTCGCTCGACATCCCGGTGGCCGTCGAGGTGGCGGCCGTCAGCGAGGGCAGCCCGGCGCAGGGCCGGCTCCAGGCCGACGACGTGCTGACGACCGTCGACGGGACGCCGGTCACGAGCCCGGTGCAGCTGCGCTCCCTCATCGGCGAGCGGGCGGTGGGCGACGTCGTGCGGATCGGCTACCGGCGGGGCAGCACCCCCGGCACCGCGGAGCTGACGACCGCCGCCTCGGGCGAGGCCGCGCCCCGCCCCGTGATCGGCGTGGAGACCGGCGTGGAGTACCCGTTCACCGTGGACATCGCGCTCAAGGAGGTCGGCGGACCGAGCGCCGGGCTCATGTTCGCCCTGGGGATCATCGACAAGCTCGGGCCGGAGTCGCTCACCGGCGGCCGGTACGTCGCGGGCACGGGCGAGATCTCCGCGGACGGCGTCGTCGGCCCCATCGGCGGGATCCAGCAGAAGGTGGTCGCGGCCCGCGGCAAGGGCGCCGAGCTGTTCCTCGTCCCCGCCGCCAACTGCGCCGACGCCGTGGCCAACGCGCCGGAGGGGCTGCGCCTGGCCCGCGTGGAGACGCTCACCGACGCCCTCACCGCCCTGGCGGCGGTCCGCGGCGGCGGCGAGCCGGTGGCCTGCGCGGCCTGAGCCGCCGCCCTCGTCAGACCAGGGTGCCCAGCAGCGCCTCGGACAGCGCCGGCGCGAGGTCGGCACCCACGACCACGTCGTCCGCGGCCCCGTCCACGCCGCGCAGCCGCAGCGCCGCCGACCGCCCGCCGTCGCGCACCACCCCCACCACCATGCGCACGTCGCGCGCCTCGGGGTGCGCGGCGGCCGTCTCCGGGTCGACCTCGTCCAGAGCCGCCTCCGCCGACGGCGGGAGGATGACGACCTCGTGGGCGAGCACGACGCCGAGGACCTGCTCGCCGAACTCGATGTGGGCCAGCTCCTCGTCGAGCGGCCCGTCGCCGAGCGCCTCCTGCAGCACCGGGGTCAGCGCGCCGGGCTGGCCCGGCACGATCCCGAGCGTCGTCGCGAGCTGCGGCTCGGCGCGCAGCAGCTCCTCGGTGTCGACGAGCGCGAACAGCTGGAGCGGCTGGTCCCAGCCCGCCTCCGCGACGTGCGCCTCGACCTCGGTCACGACGGAGAGCAGGGCGTCCATGGGCCCATCTTCGCGCACAGGAGGAACTCGATCTGCTGTGGCAGGGTTGAACCAGGAGCGGCGTCCTCCCTCAGGGCGCCGGCCAGCACCGGCGGCAGCCCCGCCCCGGTCCGACGAGAGTGAGCCGCGTGGCCGTCCGCACCCCCCGTTCGGGGCTGCCCGCCCGTCCCCGCCTGCTGGCGCCCGCCCTCGCGGTCGCGGCGCTGGTCCTGGTGCTGGGCGGCGTGTTCGTCTCCCTGTTCACCGACCTGCTGTGGTTCCGGGAGGTCGGCTTCAGCGAGGTCTTCACGACGGTCCTGCGCACCCGGCTGCTGCTGTTCCTGGGCTTCGGCCTGCTGATGGCGGTGATCGTCGGGGCCAACCTCGCCGTCGCCTACCGGGTGCGCCCGCCGTTCCGGCCCATGTCGCTGGAGCAGCAGAACCTCGAGCGCTACCGGATGGGCGTCGAGCCGTTCCTGGTGCCGCTGATGCTGCTCGTGTCGGGCGTGCTGGGCCTGTTCGCGGGGCTGTCGGCCGGCAGCCGGTGGCAGACCTGGATGCTCTGGCGCAACCGCACCGACTTCGGCATCCTCGACCCGCAGTTCTCGCGCGACGTCGCGTACTACGCGATGACCTACCCGTTCCAGCGGTTCGTGCTGGGCTTCCTGCTGACCGCGGTCGTCCTGTCGCTCATCGTCGCGGCGGGCACCCACTACCTGTTCGGGGGGCTGCGGCTGCAGACCGCGGGCGACAAGGTCAGCCCCGCGGCGCGCGCCCACCTGTCCGTCCTGGTGGGCGTCATCGTGCTGCTCAAGGCGGTGGCGTACTACCTCGACCGGTTCGGCCTGGTGTTCTCCGAGCGGGGCCGCGTGCAGGGCGCGTCGTTCACCGACATCAACGCCGTCCTGCCTGCGAAGAACATCCTGGTCTTCGTCGCGATCATCTGCGCCCTGCTGTTCTTCGCCAACATCTTCGTGCGCAACATCCTGCTGCCGGGCGGTGCGCTGGCGCTGCTGGTGCTGTCCGCCGTCGTGCTCGGTGGCCTGTTCCCCGCCTACACGCAGCAGTTCCGGGTCAAGCCCAACGAGCTCGAGCGCGAGCGCGAGTTCATCTCGCGCAACATCGCCGCGACCCGTCAGGCCTACGACATCGCCGACGCGGTGGTCGAGCCCTACCAGCCCGCCCCCACCCCGGCGGAGGGCGCGCTGCAGGCCGACCGCGGCACGGTGCCGAACGCCCGCCTGCTCGACCCCAACGTGCTGGCCCCGACGTACGAGCAGACCCAGCGCCTGCGCGCCTACTTCGGCATCAACTCGCCGCTCGACATCGACCGCTACGAAGACGCGAGTGGGGAGGTGCGCGACTACGTCATCGCCGCCCGCGAGGTCGAGCTGTCCAACCTCCCGCCGGCGCAGCGCAACTGGGTCAACGAGCACCTGGCGTACACCCACGGCAACGGGCTCGTGGCCGCCGCGGCCAACAACGTCGACGGCGTCGGGGTCCCGGTCTTCGAGCCGGTCGACGGCGTGCTGCAGCTCGAGCAGCCCCGCATCTACTTCGGCGAGAGCTCGCCCGACTACTCCGTCGTCAACACCGACACCCCCGAGATCGACGGGCCGGCCGGCGACCCGGAGGACGGGGCCAGCGCGGAGTTCACCTACGACGGGGACGGCGGCGTCGAGCTGTCGGGCCCGCTGCGCAAGGTCGCGTACGCCCTGAAGTTCCGCGAGAAGAACCTGCTGCTGTCGGGCTCCATCAACGACGACTCGCGGCTGATGTACACCCGCAACCCGCGCGAGCGCGTCCAGAAGGTGGCGCCGTTCCTCACCCTCGATGGCGACCCGTACCCCGTCGCGGTCGACGGCAAGGTCCTGTGGATCGTCGACGGCTACACCTCGAGCGCCGCGTTCCCGTACAGCCAGGCCACCGACTTCGGCGACGTCACCACCGACAGCCAGACCGGCCTGCGCCAGTCGCGGCAGGTCAACTACATCCGCAACTCGGTCAAGGCCACGGTCGACGCCTACACCGGCGACGTCGTGCTCTACCGCTTCGGGGAGCCCGACCCCGTGCTGGAGACCTGGGGCAAGGCCTTCCCGGGCATCCTGCAGCCGGAGAGCGCGATCTCCCCGGACCTGCGCTCGCACCTGCGCTACCCGGAGGACCTGTTCAAGGTCCAGCGCGAGCTGATCTCCCGCTACCACGTGACCGACCCGGACGTGTTCTTCCAGGGCGAGGACTTCTGGAGCGTCCCGGCCGACCCGGCCGCGGCGGTCAACCGGGTCGCCAACGAGCAGGCCCAGGGCGCGGGGCAGGCGGCGGCCGCGACGCTGGCGAGCGTGGACGTCAACGCCACCGGTCCGGACCAGCCGCCGTACTACGCCCTGCTGCAGTTCCCGGGGCAGCCCGCGGCGCGCTTCTCGCTGTCCACCGCCCTGGTGGCCGCCAACCGGCCCAACCTCGCGGCCTTCATGTCGGTGTCGTCCGACCCGGAGGACTACGGCGTCCTGCGCGTGCTGCAGATGCCGCCCAACAACCAGCCCTCCGGCCCGGGTCTGATCGCCAACCAGATCCTGGCCAACCCGGACGTCGCGGACGCGCTGTTCTCCCTCGGCCGCAACGGGCGCCGCCTGACCTTCGGCAACCTGCTGCTGCTCCCCGTCGGGGAGGGGCTGCTGGCGGTGCAGCCGCTGTACGTCAGCCAGCAGGGCGCGGGTGGCTTCCCGACCCTGCAGCGCATCATCGTCAGCTTCGGCACCCAGACCGCGTCCGGCGCGACGCTGGGGGAGGCCCTGACCGCCCTGCTCGCGGAGACCGACCCCGGCTCGCCGCCGCCGACCGGCCTGCCGACGCCGCCGGACGACGACCCCGACGCGCCGGCCACACCCACGCCGTCGCCCACGGGGACGCCGGCGCCGCCCGTCGACCTGGCGGCCGCGGTGGAGGCGGCGGACGAGGCGTTCAGCGCCGGCCAGGAGGCGCTGCAGGACGGCGACTTCGCGGAGTACGGGCGCCAGCAGGACGCCCTGCGCGAGGCCCTCGACCGCCTGAGCGAGCTGCAGGCGGCCGGCTGATACCGGTCCGTCCGGCCGCCGTTTGCACGAGCCGCCCCGCGTCACGTACAGTCTGCTCACCGACGCGGGGTGGAGCAGCTCGGTAGCTCGCTGGGCTCATAACCCAGAGGTCGCAGGTTCAAATCCTGCCCCCGCTACCACGAAGTAGCAGGCGACGAGGGGCCCGGCCAGCAGGCCGGGCCCCTCGTCGCCGTTCCGGGGCTGGTTCACGTCGTCACCCGGGCAGGCGCTGTTGATCCCCGGCGTGCGGCTCCGTGCGGGTCTGCCGGTACCGGGCTGCTGGAGAGCGTCGTCGGGCAGCCGGGAGCGGCGGCTCCACCGGGCCTGGCGCCGTGCCGAGGAGCGGCGGAGCAGGCTCGGCTACGCGCCCGGCGAGCGACCGGCGGACGGGGGTCGGCGCCGGTGTCCCCCGACCGCCGTGGCAGGGACGGCCACGGCCCCGCCGCCGGGCTCGAGGCCGCGCAGGAGCAGGTCGATCAACCGGCGCGGGTCGTAGCGCGGGTCGTCGTCGCGGGTGATGCACAGGTTGCCGATGCCGTGCAGCAGCTCGTACGCGCTCGTGCCGGGACGGACCTCGCCGGACCCGACGGCGGCGTCCAGCAGCTGCGCGCCGACGGGCTCGAGCCGCTCGAGGAAGTGCCGGTGCAGCGCTTCGTACCCCGCGCTGCCGGACGGCAGCACCTGCCCCAGGCCGTGCTTGGTGACCAGGAAGTCGACGAAGAGGTCGACCCACCGACGCAGCGCGGCCAGCGGCGAGCCGGTGTCGGCAAGCAGGTCGGGTCCGGCCGCGGCGCAGGCGTCGACCTGGTGGCGGTAGACGGCGACGACGAGGTCGGAACGGCTGGGGAAGTGCCGGTAGATCGTCCCGATGCCCACGCCGGCCTCCGCGGCGATCTGCCGGATCGGCGCGTCCACGCCCGAGCTGACGAACACCGTCGCCGCGGCGGCCAGGAGCGCGCGCTCGTTGCGCTGCGCGTCGGCCCGCTTGGTCCGCGGCGCCCCAGCAGGCCCGGGGGCGTCGGGGGGCACGTGGTCTCCTCGGCTGGTGTTGACGAAACGGAACAACGTTCCGTACCGTTCGCGGAACAACGTTCCACTTGGAGTGTCGACCCCGAGCACGGTCCTGTCCATCCGCCCCGCCGACCAGGCCGGGCGGATGGTCAGGCGGAGGAGATCGCCATGAGCACCCCGACGACAGCAGCGCGTACGACGGGCCCGGTGGCCCTCGTCACCGGCGCGAACAAGGGCATCGGCTACGAGATCGCGGCCGGCCTGGCCGCACTCGGCCACCGGGTGGGGATCGGCGCCCGCGACGCCGTTCGCCGCGAGGCAGCCGTCGCGAGCCTGCGGGCGAGCGGCGCGGACGTCTTCGGCGTACCGCTCGACGTCACCGACGACGCGAGCGCGGCCGAGGCTGCCCGGCTGGTGCAGCAGGAGGCCGGCCGCCTGGACGTGCTCGTCAACAACGCGGCCATCACCGGCGGCCCGCAGCAGCTGCCCACCACGGTCGACCTCGCGATGATGCGCGAGGTCCTGGAGACCAACGTGCTCGGCGTGATCCGGGTGACCAATGCGGTGCTGCCGCTGCTGCGCCGCTCGCCCGCGCCGCGGATCGTCAACATGTCCAGCAGCGTCGGCTCGCTGACCCTGCAGACCAGCCCGGACGCGGAGACGGGGCCGATCGCCGTCGCGTACTCGGCGTCCAAGACGTACCTGAACGGCGTCACCGTGCAGTACGCCAAGGAGCTGCACGGGACGGGCGTCCTCGTCAACGCGGCGTGCCCCGGCTTCGTCGCGACCGACCTCAACGGCTTCCGGGGCACCCGCAGTCCCGAGCAGGGCGCCGCGATCGCGCTCCGGCTCGCGACGCTGGCCGCGGACGGCCCGACCGGCGGCTTCTTCGACGACGCCGGGGCGATCGCGTGGTGACGGCAACCGCCCGGGGCGCGGCGGCCCCGGTCGTCTCGGTGGCTCCCGTGGTGCTCCCGGCCCCGCGGCGTGGCGACGACCTGCACGTGCGCGTGTCCGCGCCGGTGACCGGGATCGACCTGCCCGTCGTCGTCCTCTCGCACGGCTTGGGCTGGTCCTCGGACGGCTACGCCCCCCTCGTCGACGTCTGGGCCTCGTGCGGCGTCGCGGTGGTGCAGCCCACGCACCTGGACTCCAGGACGCTGGGCCTCGACCTGTGACAGCGGCGCGGACGAGGCGGGCCGACGGGTCGGCGACCACGCGTCGTCCCGGGCGCCGAGCACGCCCTCCTCGCGGGGGCCTCGCGGTGTACGACCGGCAGGACGCGGACGGCATCGTCCCGTCGATCACGCGCCGGGCAGCCGGCTCCCTGCTCCAGGGATGAGCGATGCTCGACAGCCGCACCCGCTGGGCGTCGTCGCCCACCCATGCCGAGGACGGAGCAGCTGATGCCCGGTCGACCGCCTCTGCCCTACCGCTGGGAAGCGCACCTCGCTGCCGGCGTGCTCACCCTGCTGCTCGCGAGCGCCCTCGAGAGGCCCGGAGCACCGGAGGAGCCGCCCGCCTCGTTCGACACCCCAGCGCTCAGGCGCTGGTGGGAGGCGGGGCGAGCTGAGCGGTCCCGGCCACCCTGGCGGCGCCGCTTCGTGCTCGAGCGGAACGTCGTCCGCGGGGTGACGAGCCTGCTGCTGGCCTGGCGCTGCTACCACCTGGAGCACCTCGCGGGCCGCCGCTGACCTCCTCCGCACGGCCCTGCAGACCGTGCGTGACCGGGCCCAGCGCGCGCTCCCGTCCGCGTCTGCCCCCTGACGCCCTGCAGGCACCCCGGCCCGGGGTCGGGTGGTCACGTTGCACCGGCGCGACAGCCGGTCCGAGCTCGTCGCAGACCGCCGGGCGGGGGCGGTCCGGACAGCACCTGCGCCGTGCAGCGACGACCTGGGCGGCGGCGGGACGCTCCGCCGGTTCAGGTTCCTGACGGCAGTGCGCGCCAGGCAGGGGCGACGCTCGCGCGAGCCGCGGCCGGGTCGTCGCCGGCCCCGGTGAACAGCGCGGCCAGCACGGGCTCGCCGAGGGCCAGGGCGCCGACCGGGAGCGGCCCTGTCGCGACGAGCGAGACCAGACCGTGCCCGATGGCCCAGCTCTGGGTGGCGAGCTCGAGCGGGACGGTGCGGGCACCGAAGCGGCCGGCCTGCACGCCACGTCGGGCCGCCTGCACCAGCAGCTCGAGGGTGTCGTCGGCGGCCTGGAGGTCCTCGAGCTCGACCGTCGCGTCGAACATGACCCGGTACAGGTCGGGGTGCTCCAGAGCGTTCTGCACGTACGCCACGACGAGCGCGGCGAGGTCGCACACGGGGTCCGGCGTCGGCGCGAGCCGCCCGAGACGGTCGGCGAGCCGGCTGAAGCCCTCCTGCCGGAGCGCCCGCCACAGCCCGTCCATGCCGCCGAAGTGCGTGTAGACGGCCATCGTCGACGCCCCGGTGCCCTGGACGACCGCACGCAGGGTGATCGACTCCCGGTCGCGGAGCATCCGGGCGGCCCGTTCGATGATCAGGACGCGGACCCCTGCGTCCTTCGGCCGCGCCACACGGGAACACTACTTCCCATAGCGTTGCTACAGGAAGGAGTGGCGACGTCGCCATCCCCGACCGCGAGGAGCACACATGGCCGTGACGATGGTGGACCCCGAGGGTCTGCCCGCGATCGACCTGTACCGGCACGTCTCGGTGGCGACCGGCAGCACGCTCGTCTCGGTCGCCGGGCAGGTCGCCTACGACGCGGACGGCAGCACCGTCGGGCCGGGCGACCACGCCGCCCAGATCGAGCAGGCGTACATGAACGTCGCGACCGCGCTGGCAGCGGTCGGCGCGACCTTCGACGACGTCGTCCGCGTGACCGCCTACATCGTGGACTGGTCGCCCGAGAAGACGCCGCTGCTGCTGGAGGGGATCGCCCGCGCCGGCGCACGGCTGGGCAGGACGCCCGTGCCGCCCTTCACCGGGATCGGCGTCTCGGTCCTGGCCGGACCGGACCTGCTCGTCGAGGTCGAGGCGACCGCCGTCCTCGACTGACGGTGCCGGCCGGCGGCGCGTGAGCCGTCACCGGCCCCGCGTCGCTCTGGCGCTGCCGACCGCTCGTCGCGGGCGGGGCCGCGAGCAGGCCCGTGGCCGTCTCGTCGCGTGGCACGTGACCCCGCCGGAGGCCGACCCTGAGCAGGGGAGCGGCGGGGAGGGCCGTCCGCTCACGGGCCCGGCGCGTCGGCGGCCAGCCAGTCCGCGGCCTGCCCGGCCAGCTCCGGCGGCACCACGTGCCCGCCGGCGAACTCCCGGGAGTCCACGACGTACCCCTGCCGCCGCAGGGCCGGGACCAGGCGGCGGCTGGTCACGTCGACGGGCAGGACCGCGTCGGCGACGCCGTGCGTGACGAGCAGCGCCGGCCGGCCCCGCAGCTGCCGCGCGGCGGAGAACCCGGGCGAGAACGCCACCACCCGCTCGAGCAGGTCGCCGTTCTCGAGACCGAGCGTGATCGCGTACGAGGCGCCGTGGGAGAAGCCGGCGACCGCGAGCCGCGGCACGGGCAGCCGGCCCAGCACCTCGTGCAGCGCCTCGTCGAGGGCCCGCGTGTCGGCGTCGCCGGTGCCGGTGACCGCGTCCCAGGTCGGGCCGGCGCTGGCCGGGGCGAGCAGGGCGAGGTCGCGCTCGTCGGCGAGCCCGGACAGCAGCGACAGCCCGTCCCGGGCGGTGCCGCCCGCCCCGTGCAGCACGACGACGAGGGCGCGCGGCGGCCGGGGCGGCACGTGCAGCAGGCCTGCCCGGCCGCGAGCCGGGGCGAGGGCGCTCGTGCCCGGGGGGAGGGCGAGGGTCGCGGACGGGTCGGGGCGGGCGGTCAGGTGCACGGCTCCTCCAGGTGCTCGCCCTGCGCGTGCCCCGCGGGGGGCGACCGGCACCCCGAGGGCGGGCTCGGGGCCGCGTCGCCGTCCGGTCCGCGGGGTAGCGGCCAGGCCATGAGCACTCCCGGCACGACCCTGACCGTGGCCGTCACCGGCCCCACCGGCACCTTCGGGCACGGCCTCGCGCCCCTGCTCGAGGCCGACCCCCGCGTGGGGAGCGTGGTCGGCATCGCCCGGCGGCCGTTCGACCCGTCCGCCGAGGGCTGGCACAAGATGCGGTACCGGCAGGGCGACGTGCGCGACCCCGCCGCGCTGGAGGCGGCGTTCGCCGGCGCCGACGTCGTCGTGCACCTGGCGTTCCTCATCGTCGGCGGCAACGCGCAGACGACCCGGGCGATCAACGTCGAGGGGACGCTCAACGCCTTCCGTGCCGCGGCGGCCGCCGGTGCCACGCGCTTCGTGTACGCCTCGTCGGTCGCCGCCTACGGCTTCCACGCCGACAACCCGGTCGGCATGACGGAGGACTGGCCGGTGCGGCCGGCCGACCGGCTGTTCTACGCGCAGGAGAAGGCCGAGCTCGAGCACCTGCTCCAGCAGGAGGCGGCCGAGCACCCGGAGGTGGACCTGTACCTGCTGCGCCCGCCGGTGGTGCTCGGCCCGCACACGGTCGGCGGCAAGGACCTGCTGCCCGGTCCGCTGGCCCCGCTGGCCCGGCACCTGCAGGGCCGGTTCCGGCGGCTGCCCGTGCCGGTGCCCGTGGCCGTGCCGGCGCTGCCGCTGCAGCTGGTGCACGAGGACGACGTGGGCTCGGCGCTGCTGCAGTGCGTGGTCGGCGCCGGGCCGGCCGGCGCGTACAACATCGCCGCCGACGGGGTGCTCACCGCGGTGGAGGTCGCGCGCGAGCTCGGCTTCCTGCCGCTGCCGCTGCCCGCCGGGCCGGTGCACGCGGCGGCCCGCCTGCTCGCCCGGGTGCCCCTGCTGCCGAGCGTCGGCCAGTGGGTGGAGGCCGCCAGCCACCCGGCCGTCATGGACACCAGCAAGGCCAGGGAGCAGCTCGGCTGGACGCCCCGCTACACGGCGATCGAGGCGCTCCGCGACACCCTGCGGGACTGACGGCCGGGGAGCGGGCCGGGGTCAGGCGGCGGCGGGCAGCACGTGCAGCGCGCGCCCGGCCTCCCGGGCGGCGGACACCGCGGCCGCCTGCATCTCGGCGGCCTGCTCGGCGAACTCGTCGAGCGCCGGGTTGACGCCGACCAGCGTGAACTCCCGCTCCACGACGGTGAGCTCCGCGCCCCACGCGTCGGCGAAGATCCGCCGCAGGTAGGCGGTGGCGTGGTCCCAGCCCTCGCGCGGGGTGCCCGCGGCGTACGAGCCGCCGCGCACCGTGGCGAGCACGACGCGCTTGCCCGCGAGCACCGGGTCCGCGCCGGCGCCGGCCCGCGGGTCGGCCACGACGAGGTCGATCCAGGTCTTCAGGTGCTGCGAGACGCCGAAGTTGTAGAGGGGCACGGCGACCAGGACGGCGTCGGCGGCCTGCAGCTCGTCGACGAGGGCGGCGGACAGGGCCTGCCCCGCGAGCTGCTCCGGGGTGCGGTCGGCCTCCGGGGTCCAGGACGAGGAGACGGCGGCGGCCCAGGCGGTCGCGGGCAGCGGCTCGGTGCCGAGGTGGCGACGGACGACGCGGGCGTCCGGGCGGGCCGCGAGCCACTCCTGCTCCACCACGTCGGCGATCTCACGGCTGGCCGACCCGGTGGTGCGGATGCTGGCGTCGATGCGGAGCAGGGTCACGGGGACTCCAGGGGTGCGGGGCGGGACGGGGTGTCCTGCTGCGGTGCCCAGACCGTACGAGCCCAGATCGTCCGAGTCAAGAACGTCTCGCGACAGATGTTCCGGCCGGGTCGTAGGCTCTGCCTGTGGACCCCGCGACCGGCTCGCAGTGCTCCGCCCCGGCGGAGCAGGGGCGGCGGCCCGACCTCACGTGGCTGGTCCACCGCGTCGGCCAGCGGCTGCGCGCGGGGCTGGACGAGGGCGCCCGTCGCGAGGGCCTGGCCGGTGGCCGCGAGTGGATCGTGCTGTCGGCCGTGCGCCTCGTGCCGGGCCGCACGCAGCTCGCCCTCGCCTCGGAGCTCGCGCTCGACAAGACGACGATGACCGCGCTGCTCGACCGGCTCGAGCGCGACGGGCTCGTCGTGCGCCGGACCGACCCGCGCGACCGACGTGCCCGGATCCCGGAGATCACCGAGCGCGGCTGCGAGGTCCAGGACCGCGTGGCGGACGGGCGCGACGCCGCGGAGGACCGCGTGCTCGCGGACCTCAGCCCGGCCGAGCGCGAGCAGCTGCGCGTCCTGCTCGGCCGGCTCGCGGCGGACTGCGACACCGGCGGGGTGCCCGGCGGCTCCTGCATGTAGCCCGCGGCCGGCGCGGCGGCCGTCAGGTGTTGGCGACGGCGAGCCCGATGAGGACGAGGAGCAGGACGAGGCAGAAGGCCGCGGTGAGCAGGGCGGTCTTCGTGCCGGAGTAGAGGGCCACGGCGTGCGGCTACCCGCGCGGGCGCGGTCGATGCGCGGCAGCCCCGCTGCGCCCTCATCCGTTCGGACGTACGGCGGCGACCCCGCGCGACCCGATGCCTGCAGTGCGGGCGGTCCGGTGCTGCCCCGGGAGGAGCACCACCGTGCAGGGACCCAGCAGGGCGCAGCCCGGGTTCTCGCGCGTCCCGCTGCCCGCCGGCCTGCTCGTCCCCGGCCCGTCATGACCCGGCTGCGCCGGCCGACGGCCGTCGAGCGCCTCGTCCTGGCCGTCCTGCTGACCGGTGCGGGCACGACCGCGGCCGTCGTGGCCGCCGCGGGCGGGGCGGCGCCGGTGCTGACCGCGCCCTGGGGCTCCGCGCCCTGGCTGCTCCCGCTGCTCGTGCTCGTCACCTGCGCCGGCGAGCTCACCTGCGTGCGGGTCGTGCGGGGCGGCGGCACCGAGGAGCTCGGCCTCGCCGGGGCCGCGGCGCTCGTCGGGGCCCTGCTGCTGCCGCCCGGGCAGGCCGTCCTCGCCGCCGCGCTCGGGCTCGTCCTCGCCTCGGCCGTCCGGCGCCGCCCGCTGCTGCAGGCCGCCTTCACCGCCGGCACGCGCGCCACGGCCACCGCCGGCCTGGTCGCCGTCGTGGTCGGCACCGCCGGCGCGCCGGGGGGCGTCACCCCCCGCGTCGTGCTCGGCGCCCTGCTCGGGACGCTGCTGCTGGCCGCCGTCGAGCTCGTCGGCCTGTCCCGGGTGCGCGCGCTCACCCCCGGCGTGCGGGCCCGCGACGTCGTGCGCGAGCAGGCCCGCCTCGTGGGGGCGGTCGCCCTGGGGTGCGCGGCGACCGGCCTGACGACCGTCGCGCTGGCGGTCTCCACACCGGTGCTGCTGCCCGCCGCGGCGCTGCCGGTGCTGGCGCTGACGTCGGCCTGCCGGGCCGCGGTCCAGGAGGCCGAGGAGCGCTCCCGGTCCACGACGCTGCTGCGGCTGTCGGAGGTGCTCACGACGTCGGAGGCCGACCTGCTGCCCGACGTGCTGGCCCTGGCGCTGGACGCGTTCGGGGCGGACGCCGCGGCCGTCGCGCTCGCCGACGGGGGGAGCGCGACGGTGTCCGCGGACGGCTGGGCGCCCGCGGCGGCCGACCTGCTCCGGGCCCTGCCCCGTGCGGGGGAGCGCGTCGAGCCCCGCGTGCTGCCCGCGGGCGAGCTGCCCGTGCGCTGCGGCAGCGCGCTGTGCGTCCCGGTCGAGGTGGACCACGAGGTGCTCGGCCACCTCGCCGTCGCCCGCCGCCGCGGGCGGGGCGCTCTCGGGCCGCGCGACCTCGCCCGGCTCGCCCCGGTCGCCGGCGCGCTCGCCGCCGCGCTCGCCCGCGGCGGGCACCTGGCCCGCATCCAGGAGGAGACCGGCAAGCTCCAGGCGGTCGTGGAGCAGTCCACGGACGGCATCCTGGTCGTCGACGGCGACGGCACCGTCCAGCTGTGGAGCTCGGCGCTGGCCGAGATCACCGGCGTGCCGGCGCACGAGGCCTTCGGCCGGCCGGCGGCGGACCTGCTGCACGACGCCGACGACCCGACCGCCCGCCCCGAGCTCACCGAGGCGTCGCCGACCGCCGTGCGCGAGCTGACGCTCGCCCGGCCGGACGGCGAGCGCCGGCGGCTGCGGGCCGCCCACTCCGGGGTCTTCTGCGGGCCGGAGCTCATGCGCGACGTGGTGCTGGTGCACGACCTCACCCGCGAGCACCAGGTGCAGCGGCTCAAGGCCGACTTCATCGCGACGGTGTCGCACGAGCTGCGCACCCCGCTGACGCCCATCAAGGGCTACGTCTCGCTGCTGCGCACCCGCGGCCACCGCATGACCGAGCAGAAGCGCCAGGAGTGCCTCGCGCTGGTCGCCGACCGCACCGACCACCTCGCCCGGCTCGTCGAGGACCTGCTGCTGGCCTCCCGGCTGGGGGACGGCTCCGCCGCGCCCGCCCTCGACGTCGAGCTGGTCGAGCACGACCTCGCGTCCGTCGTCGCGCAGGTCGTGGCGGACCTGGCCGACCCGCGCTGCGCGGTCCTCCTGCCGCCGGGCGGCGCGGGCGTGCCGGTCCGGTGCGACCCCGGCCGCACGGTGCAGGTGCTCGCCAACCTGGTCGGCAACGCCCTGAAGTACGCGCCGGCCGGCACCCCCGTGCAGGTCGCGCTGTCGGTGGAGGACGGCCGCGCGCTGGTGCGCGTCGTGGACGCCGGCCCCGGCATCCCCAGCGACCACCTGGCGCGCGTGTTCGAGAAGTTCCACCGCGTGCAGGACCCGCTCACCATGACCACCGGCGGCAGCGGGCTCGGGCTGTTCATCGCCCGCAGCCTGGCCCGCGGGATGGGCGGCGACGTCTCGGTGGAGTCGGTCCTCGGCAGCGGCTGCACCTTCGTGCTGGAGCTGCCCGTGCTGGAGCTGCCCGTGCCGGAGCTGCCCGTGCCGGAGCAGGCGCAGCTGCCCGCTCAGGCGAGGGGCAGCGAGGGAGCGGGGGCGTCCGCGTCGGCGCTCCAGGTGCACAGGTAGTCGACCCAGCGCAGCAGCACGTCGACGTCGAACGGCTTGGCCAGGAAGCAGCTGACCCCGCCGGCCCAGGCCTGCCAGGTGTGGTCGTCGCCGGCGGCGGCGGTGAGCATCACCACCGGCAGCATCTCCCCGTCCACGGCGCGGATCCGCCGCAGCACCTCGTGGCCGTCGATCCCCGGCATCATGAGGTCGAGCACCACGCAGTCCGGCCGCCGCTCGGCGACCAGCGCGAGGCCCGCGGCGCCGTCCTCCGCCGTGCGCACCTCGTAGCCCTCGATCTCGAGGGTGTCGCGCAGCAGCGACCGGATGACCGGGTCGTCGTCCACGACCAGGACGGAGCGGACGGCGTCGTCGGGCAGCGCTGGGTCGGGCATGGGCTCCGGATCGGCACGTGCCGGGCTCCCGGGCGTCCCCCGGACGGGGGAACGGCCGCCCCGCGCGGACGGGGTGGTGGGATGCGGGAGCGGCGCGGGTGCGCCGGCGAGCCGAGGAGGACCCGCGTGACCCCGCTCGATGGACTGGTCGTCCTCGACTTCACGCGCATCCTCGCCGGCCCGCTGGCGACCATGCTGCTGTCGGACCTCGGGGCCGACGTCATCAAGGTCGAGCGGCCGGGCAGCGGCGACGACACCCGCACCTGGGGGCCGCCCTTCCGCGGCGGGGACGCGACGTACTTCCTCAGCGTCAACCGGGGCAAGCGGTCGGTCGCGATCGACCTCGCCGACCCGGCGGGCCGCGCGCAGGCGCTGCGCCTGGCCGCGGGGGCGGACGTCGTGGTGGAGAACTTCCGGTCGGGGGTGATGGCGCGCCTCGGCCTCGGCTACGACGACCTGCGCGCGGTGAACCCCCGGCTCGTCTACTGCTCCGTGCCGGCCTTCGCCCGCGTCGACTCCGGCCAGCCCGGCTACGACCTGCTGATGCAGGCGGCGTCCGGCCTGATGTCGGTCACGGGGGAGGGGGCACCGGTCAAGGCGGGCGTCGCCGTGCTCGACGTCGTCACCGGGCTGTACGCCAGCAACGGCATCCTGGCGGCCCTGGCGGCGCGGGCCGTGACCGGCGAGGGCCAGCACGTCACCGTCGGGCTGTACGAGGCGTCGCTGGCGGGGATGGTCAACCAGGCGGCCAGCCACCTGCTCGGGGGCGTCGTGCCGGGGCCCACCGGCAACGCCCACCCGAGCATCGTCCCGTACCAGCTGTTCCGCACCGCCGACGTGCCGTTCGTGCTCGCCGCGGGCAACGACAAGCTGTTCCGCGCCACCGCCGTCCTCGCCGGGCTGCCCGAGCTCGCCGCCGACCCGCGGCTGGCGACCAACACCGGCCGGGTCGCCCACCGCGAGGAGCTGGTGGGCCGGCTGCAGGAGGCGTTCCTGGCCCGGCCGGCCGCGCACTGGGTCGCGGCCTGCGCCGAGCACGGCGTGCCCGCCTCGCTCGTGCGCACGATGGACGCGGTGTTCGAGGCGCCGGAGGCCGCGCACAGCACCTTCGTCGTGGACGACCCGGCGCGCGGCCCGCTGACCTACGTGCGGCCGCCCATCACGATGACCGGCACCCCGCTGCGCGCGGACCCGCTCCCGCCGCCGCACCTCGGCGAGCACGACGCGGACCTGCTGGACGGCTGACTCAGCCGAGCGTCGCGCCGAACAGCCGCCCCAGCACGTACGTGACGGTGGCCGCGCCGGCCCCGACGGCCAGCTGGCGCAGCGCCCGGCGCAGCGGCGGGGCGCCCGACAGCATGCCGACCGTCGCGCCCGTGAGCAGCAGCGCGGCGCCCACCAGCGCCGTGGCGACGGCGAGCGCCGCCGTGCCGGACAGCCCCGCCAGGAAGGGGAGCACCGGCACCAGGGCCCCGGAGGCGAAGAAGGCGAAGCTCGACAGCGCGGCCGCGGTGCCGCTGCCGATGAGCTCGGCGCGCTGGTCGGAGGCCGTGTCGGCCGCCTCCACCGGCGGCAGCGCCCGCAGCTGCTCGTCCGCGCGGCGCTGCGCCTGGTCGGCCGGCATGCCGCGCGCGCGGTAGACCAGCGCGAGCTCGTTGGCGTCGACGTCGAGGTGCGGGTAGGCCGCGACGTGCTGCGTGCCCGGGGTCGACGCGTCCAGCAGCTCGCGCTGCGACCGCACCGAGATGTACTCGCCCGCGCCCATCGACAGCGCGCCGGACAGCAGCCCGGCCAGCCCGGTGAGCAGCACGGTCGCGGTCGCCGCGCCGCTGCCCGCCACGCCGAGCACGAGGGCCAGGTTGCTGACGAGGCCGTCGTTGGCCCCGAAGACCGCCGCCCGGAACGTGCCCGACACCTGCGCCCGGCCGCGCTCGGCGAGCCCGCGCACCACCTCGGCGTGGATCTGCTCGTCGGCCGCCATGGTCGGCGTCGCGTCGCGGTCGGCCGTGTAGGGGCTGTGGCTCTCGGCGCGCTGCGCCAGGGCGAGGACGAACACCGAGCTGAAGCGGCGGGCCAGGACGGCCAGGACCACGCTGCGCAGGCTCGGCCGCGCCCGTCCCGGCCCGTGCCGGCCCAGCAGGTCGGCCCAGTGCGCCGCGTGGCGCGCCTCGGCGGCCGACAGGGCGAGCAGGATGTCGCGCTCCTCGCCGGTGCGGCGGGCCGCGAGCTCGCGGTAGAGCACGGCCTCGAGCCGCTCGTCGGCCAGGTGGCGGCGCCACCGGCGCAGCGTCGCCCGCGGGGGGCTCGCGGTGCCGGACGCCTGCTGCATGACCGTCGAGGCTACGGCGCCCGGCGGGGAGCGGGCCGTGCGTGGCAGCCTGCAGCGGTGCCCCGCCCCGTGCTGAACGTGCTGTCCGTGCAGTCCCACGTGGCCTACGGCCACGTCGGCAACTCCTCCGCCGTGTTCGCCCTGCAGCGCCTCGGCCTCGAGGTCTGGCCGGTGCACACCGTGCAGTTCTCCAACCACACGGGCTACGGCGCCTGGCGTGGCCGGGTGTTCGACGGCCAGGCGGTCGACGAGGTGGTCGAGGGCATCGCCGACCGCGGCGTGCTCGGCAGCTGCGACGCCGTGCTCTCGGGCTACCTGGGCTCGGCCGACATCGGCCACGCGGTGGTCGGCGCGGTGGCGCGCGTCCGGGCCGCCAACCCGTCGGCCGTCTACTGCTGCGACCCGGTGATGGGCGACGTCGGCCGCGGGGTCTTCGTGCGGCCGGGCGTGCCGGAGATGGTGCGCGACGTGGCCGTGCCGGTCGCCGACGTCGTCACGCCCAACCACTTCGAGCTGGACCTGCTGGCGGGCACTCCGACCCGGTCGCTGGCCGACGTCAAGGACGCCGTCGCGGCCGTGCAGCAGCTCGGCCCGCGCGTGGTGCTCACGACCTCGCTGGTCACGGAGGACACGCCGGGCGACGCCGTCGACGTGCTCGCGTCCGCGGGCGGCCGCCACCACCGGGTGCGCACGCCCCGCCTGGGCGTCGAGGTCAACGGCGCGGGGGACGCGGTCGCCGCGCTGTTCCTCGCGCACTGGCTGCGCACCGGCTCGGTCCCGGAGGCGCTGGAGAGCGCGTCGTCGTCGGTGTTCGGGCTGCTGGCCCGCACCGAGCAGGCCGGCTCGCGGGAGATCCTGCTCGTCGCCGCGCAGGACGAGCTCGTCGCCCCGACCCGCCGGTTCGCCGCCGAGGAGGTCTGACGCGGGGTCCGACCCGATGGGGTGGTGTGCGGTCGGACCCGCCCGAGCAGGCTCCCCGCTGCCTAGCCTGGTGCCTGTCCCCACCGATGAGCAGGAGCGCCGTGTACTCGCTGGTCACGCCGTCCGTCCTGGTCACGGACGCCGCCTGCCGCCCCGCCGGCGGCCAGCTGCTGCGCCTGCTCGACGAGGTGCTGCTGCTCGACCGGGCCGCGCTGCCCGCGATGTGCGACGCGCTGCTGCGCAGCGACCTGGACGGCCTCGTCGCGGCGCGCCGGGCGGCCCGCGACGCCGAGGCGCAGGCGCCCACGTACGACAGCGTCGTCCTGGAGCTGCAGACCGGCCTCACGACGGGCGGTGCCGACCAGCCCGACGTCGACGGCCTCGCCGCGCGGCTCGCGCGGGTGCCGGCGGGCGGCGGCCTGCCCGCGCTGCTGGCGCTGGTCGCCGAGCAGGCCCTGCCGGCGGCCGACCCCGAGCTCCCGACCCTCGACGAGCAGGCCGCGCAGAGCGTCGCCGGGGACGCGCTGACGGAGGGCTGGCACGCGGACGTGCTCACCTGCGAGCAGCGCGAGGCGCTGCGCGGGCCCTGGGCGTCGGCCCGGCGCGGCGCGCCCCGGTGGCTGCGCGACCGGGTCGGCGTCCTCGGCCCGCACGCCGACGGGGTGCGGGCCGCCTGCGCGCGGGTGCGCCGGCACGGCCCGGAGGTCCTGGACGGTCTGGCGGCGGCCCACGGGCGCACCGACGGCTGGCCCGCGCAGATGCACGAGGCCGCCTGGGCGGCGTACCTGTCCGACCGCCTGCATGCGGTGGCCCACGCGCAGGTGCAGGCGGCCGGGGCGCTGCTGGCCGCCGCCGGGCCCCGGCCCGACCCCGTCCTGCTGCGCTGCGCGCTCCCGCCGCTGCTCGGCGCGATCACGGCCGCCGCGCTGCAGGACGTGCTGCCGGACGAGGTCGTGGGGGCCCTGAGCGCCGTGTGGACGTCGGTCGACGCCGGCTGAGCCCTGGACCTCGGTCGTGCGTACGATGGCGCGGCCGTGCGCGGGGGCACCGCGAGGCGGTCCCGGAGCGGCAGGACAGGAGGACCGTGAGCGCCAGGACCACCGTCCGCGGCTCGTGGGCAGCCGAGGCGTCCGCCGTCCCTGCCGCCCGCCACCTGGTGCGCGGACACCTGCGCGAGCAGCGCCTGGACGCGCTCGTGGGCGACGCCGAGCTGCTGGTCTCCGAGCTCGTCGGCAACGTCGTGCTCCACGTCGGCGGCTCCGTCGAGGTGGTCGCCACCGCCGGACGGGACGACGTCGTCGTCGAGGTCACCGACGAGAGCCACGTCGCCCCCCAGCTCCGGGTCTTCTCGCGCACCTCGAGCACCGGCCGCGGGATGCGCCTCGTGCACTCCCTGGCCGTCGAGCACGGCGTGCGCTCCACCGGCAGCGGCAAGACGGTCTGGGTCCGGGTCACCACCGGCACGGCGGGGCGCAGCGACGAGGACCTGGCCGAGAGCTTCTCCGACGTCGACTGGCTGGCCGACCTCGTCGAGCCCGAGCCCGAGCCGGGTGCGGGCGGGGGGACCGACGGGTCCGGGCGGGTCGCGTCGCTGCCGGTGTGGCCGGCGGCGTGAGCGAGCCGACGGTCGTCCTGCGGGGCTACCCGGTCGAGCTCGGCGTCTCGGTCGTGGAGCACGTCGAGGACTGGATGCGTGAGTTCGCGCTCGTGGCGCTGGCGCGCGACGCCGGCACGACCGGCCACGAGGTGCCGCAGCGGCTACAGGAGATGGCCCGCCAGCTGTCCGGCCGGTACGCGCGTGAGCTCTCCGAGCCCGAGCGCACCCGGGCGGCGGCGGCGGCCCGCGGCGACGCCACGGTCGACCTCGTCTACCCGCTGCGCCCCGAGTCCGCGCCGGCCGCCCTCGGCTGGCGCGACCTCATGCACGAGGTCGACCGCTACTGCGCGGCCGAGGAGCTGCTCACCCTGCAGCGCACCCCGCGGCAGGTGGCGTTCACCGATTGGCTGACCGACGAGTTCGTCCGGCAGAGCGCGGGCGAGCCGCCGCGGCCCTGGGACGACCGGCGCTGGTCCCGCCCTCGGGCCCCGGCGCCGGGGCCGGCCGCCGGCCGTGCGGGGTGACGCAGGCCCCTCGCTCCCGGGCGTCCGGCAGGGCCGCGCCCCGGTAGCGTCGCCGCAGCACCCGCACCGACCAGGGAGACCTCCGCATGCCCACCTCCGGGCGCTCCGCCGGCCCGCGGGCCCTGCTCCTCGAGAGCATCCACGACGACGCCGCCTTCACCCTGCGCGAGGCCGGGTTCGACGTCGAGCGCGTCGCCGGCGCCCTCGGCGAGCAGGAGCTCGTCGAGCGGCTGGACGGCGTCGCGGTGCTGGGCCTGCGCTCCAACACCCAGCTGACCGCCAGGGCGATCCGCAGCGCGCCCTCGCTGCTGGCCGTCGGCGCCTTCTGCATCGGCACCAACCAGATCGACCTGGGCACCGCCAGCGAGGCGGGCGTGGCGGTGTTCAACGCGCCGTTCTCCAACACCCGCAGCGTCGTCGAGCTCGCCCTGTCGGAGATCATCGCCCTCACCCGGCGCCTGACCGACAAGAGCACCGACATGCACGCCGGCATCTGGGACAAGTCCGCGGTGGGCAGCCACGAGGTGCGCGGCCGCCGGCTCGGCATCGTCGGCTACGGCAACATCGGCAGCCAGCTCTCGGTCCTGGCGGAGTCGCTCGGCATGTCGGTGCTGTTCTACGACAGCGCCGACAAGCTCGCGCTCGGCAACGCCCGCCGCTGCGGGACGCTCGAGGAGCTGCTCGCCGAGTCCGACGTGGTGTCCCTGCACGTCGACGGCCGGGCCGGCAACAGCGACCTGTTCGGCGAGGAGCAGCTGGCCCGGATGCGCCCCGGCAGCATCTTCCTCAACCTGTCCCGCGGCTTCGTGGTCGACCACGCGGCCCTGCGCCGCCACGTCGAGAGCGGCCACCTGGCCGGCGCCGCCGTCGACGTCTTCCCCGTGGAGCCCAAGAGCCGCGGCGAGCAGTTCGTGTCGGAGCTGCGCGGCCTGCGCAACGTCATCCTCACGCCCCACGTCGGCGGCTCCACCGAGGAGGCGCAGCAGGACATCGGGGCGTTCGTCGCCGGCAAGCTGCGCGAGTACGCCGCCGTCGGCACCACGTCGCTGAGCGTCAACCTGCCGCCCGTGCACCTGCCGCGCCCGGACGGCACCGACCGGCTGCTGCTGCTGCACCGCAACACCCCGGGCGTGCTCGCCGGCGTCAACGGCGTGCTCGCCGAGCACGGCATCAACGTCGAGGCGCAGGTGCTCGGGACCCGCGGTGGCCTCGGCTACGTGGTGACGGACGTGGCCACGCCGGCCGGGCGCGACGTCGCGGGCGCGCTGCAGGCGATGCCCGAGACCGTGCGGCTGAGGGTGATCGCGTGAGCGTCCTGACCGAGGCGCTGCCCACCGCGCTGCTCGACGACCTGCGGGCGGCCGTGGGCGCCGGGCACGTGCTGCTCGACCGCGACGTCGTGTCGTCGTACGAGCACGACTGGACCGGGCGCTTCTCCGGCTCCGCCGGCTGCGTCGTGCGCCCCGCCGACACCGCGCAGGTCGTCGCCGTCGTGCAGGCGTGCGGCCGCGCCGGTGTGCCGCTGGTCGTGCAGGGCGGCAACACCGGCCTGGTCGGCGGCAGCGTGCCCGCCGGCGGCGAGGTGGTGGTCAGCCTGCGCCGCCTCACCGCGCTCGGCGAGGTCGACGTGGCGGCGGGCCAGGTGACCGCCGGCGCCGGCGTCACCCTCGCCGACCTGCAGCGCCACGTGCGCGCGGCCGGCGCCGACTTCGGGGTCGACCTGGCCGCCCGCGACTCCGCCACCGTCGGCGGCCTCGTCGCGACCAACGCCGGCGGCATCCGCGTGCTGCGCTACGGCAGCATGCGCGCCCAGCTCGTCGGGGCCGAGGCCGTGCTCGCCGACGGCTCGGTCGTGCGCCGGATGGGCGGCCTGCTCAAGGACGGCACGGGCTACGACCTCGTCGCGCTGCTGGCGGGCAGCGAGGGGACGCTCGGCATCGTCACCGAGGTGCGGCTGCGCGTCGTGCCCCTGCTGCGCGCCAGCTGCACCGCGCTGCTGGCGCTGGAGAGCACGCAGGCCGCGGTCGACCTGCTGCCCGTCCTGCGCGAGCGCCTGCCGCACCTGGCCGCGGCGGAGGTCTTCTACGAGGAGGGCCTGGCCCTGGTGCGGCGGCACGGCGGGCTGCCGGCGCCGTTCGAGGAGCCGGCGCCGGTGTACCTGCTGCTGGAGTGCCTCGACCGCACCGACCCCACCGACGACCTGCTCGCGGTGGTGGCCGAGGCGGAGGGGCTCATCGACGCCCGGGTCGCCTCCGACGCCTCGTCGGTGCGCGCGCTGTGGGCCTACCGCGAGGCCCACACCGAGTCGATCAACGCCGAGGGCGTGCCGGTCAAGCTCGACGTGTCGGTGCCGGTGCGCGACCTGCCCGGTCTGGTGGCGGCGCTGCCCGGTGCGGTCCGCGGCGTCGTCCCCGACGCGCTGCCCGTGCTGTTCGGCCACGTCAACGAGGGCAACCTGCACGTCAACGTGCTCGGTGCCGGCGACCGCCACGAGGAGGTCACCGAGGTCGTCCTGCGGGCGGTGGCGGCGCTCGGGGGGAGCATCAGCTCCGAGCACGGCGTCGGGCGGGCCAAGCCGGCGTGGCTGCACCTGTCGCGGTCCGAGACCGAGATCGCGGCCATGCGCGCGGTGAAGCGGGCGCTCGACCCGCAGGGGCTGCTCAACCCCGGCGTGCTGTTCCGGTAGGCCGCCCGGCGGGGTGACCCGGATCGCCCCGGGGAGCGGAACAGCGCGACCCCGCCCAGACGTTGGGCTGGTGCCGGCGCGCTCGCGCCGCACCCCCCTGAGCCTGGAGGAGCGCCTTGTCCGCCTCCGTGACCACCCTGTCCGCCTCTGCCCGCGCCGCCGTCACCACGCGCCTGGACGACCTGCTGGCCCAGCGCGTCGCCCTGTTCGCCGAGAGCACCTCGACGGGCGGCACCGGCGACGCGGCCGACCGGGCGGGCAACGTCGAGGCGATCATCCGGCTCGAGGAGCTCGACGCCCGCGTCGCCAGCCTGCGCGAGCAGCTGTCGGCCCCGGCGTCCGACACCGTCGCCGACGACACCGTGCAGGTCGGCAGCCACGTGACCATCCGGTTCGCCGAGGACGAGGCCCCCGAGCCCTTCCTCGTCGGGCTGCTCGAGCAGGCCGGCGGCTCCGTCGAGGTCATCACGCCCGCCAGCCCCCTGGGCCGCGCGCTGCTCGGCGCCCGCCCGGGCGACTCCGTCGCCTACCGCGCGGCGTCCGGCGCCCCCCTCACCGCGACGCTGGTCGAGGTCGCCGGCTAGCGCCGGCCCTCCTCCCTGCGCGCACCCCTCCCGAAGGACCCCCTTGCCCTCCTCGCCCGACCCTGCCCGTCCCTCGTCCTCGCGCCCGCGCCGCCGCAGCGGCCGGCCCAGCGAGTCGCCCCGCCCGGCGGCCCCGGCCGCCGCTCCGGAGCCGGTGGCCGTCGCTCCTGAGCCGGTGGCCGCGGCTCCGGCTCCCGCCGTCCCCCTGACGCCCGGCACGACGCCCGGCTTCGCGGAGCTCGGCGTCCCGGCGGCGCTCGTCGCCGCGCTGGCCCGCGAGGGCATCGAGGCGCCGTTCCCCATCCAGGTCGCGACCCTGCCCGACACCCTGGCGGGACGCGACGTGCTCGGCCGCGGGCGCACGGGCAGCGGCAAGACCCTCGCCTTCAGCCTGCCGCTGGTGGCCCGCCTGGTCGGCGGGCGCCGCTCGCCCAAGCGCCCGCGCGCGCTGGTCCTCGTGCCGACGCGCGAGCTGGCCAACCAGGTCCTCGCCGTCGTCGCGCCGCTCGCGCAGGCCGCCGGCCTCACGTCGACCGTCGTGTTCGGCGGCGTCGGCCAGAACCCGCAGGTCAAGGCGCTGGCCCCCGGCGTCGACGTGCTCATCGCCTGCCCGGGCCGGCTCGAGGACCTCATCGGGCAGGGCTTCTGCGACCTGTCCGCGGTCGAGGTGACGATCCTCGACGAGGCCGACCACATGGCCGACCTGGGCTTCCTGCCCGCGGTGAAGCGCCTGCTCGACCGCACGCCCGAGCGGGGCCAGCGGATGCTGTTCTCCGCGACGCTCGACAACGGCGTGGACGTCCTGGTCAAGCGCTACCTGCACACCCCGACCACGCACTCGGTCGACCCGGCCGTGGCGCCGGTGTCCACCATGACCCATCACGTGTTCAGCGTCAGCGCCGCCGACAAGGCGGCCGTCGTGCACCAGCTGGCCTCCGGGCAGGACCGCAGCCTGCTGTTCATGCGCACCAAGCACACCGCCAAGAAGCTCGCCAAGCAGCTGACGGCGGCCGGGGTGCCGGCCGTCGAGCTGCACGGCAACCTCAGCCAGGGCGCCCGCGAGCGCAACCTGTCGGCCTTCACCGACGGCAGCACGCGCGTGCTCGTCGCCACCGACATCGCGGCCCGCGGCATCCACGTGGACGACGTTGCGCTCGTCGTGCACGTCGACCCGCCGACCGAGCACAAGGCGTACCTGCACCGCTCGGGCCGCACTGCCCGCGCCGGCGCGGGCGGCACCGTCGTCACGCTGGCGACCCCCGACCAGACGGCCGAGGTGCGCACCCTGGCCAAGCAGGCCGGCATCCGCCCGACGACGGTCGCCGTGCGCCCCGGCGACGCGGCGATCGAGGAGCTGACCGGCCCGCCCGCGCCGTACGTCGAGCCGGCGCCGGTCGAGCCCGAGCAGCAGCGCGCCCCCCGTGCGGCCGCGGGCGGGGGGCGCCGTCGAGGCGGCAGCACGCCCGCCGCCGGCGGCACCGGCCGCAGCAGCAGCGCGCCGCGCCCGGCCGCCGGCCCCGCGCGGACCCGGGCCGAGCTCGCCGCCCGGGCCGGGCAGGCCCCCGCCGGGCGGCGCTCCCGCACCCGCTAGCTACGCGTGCGGGGCCTGCGGGTCCTGCTCGGCGGCCTCGAGGGCGGCGTCCACGAGCGCGTCCGGGTCCTCGTCGGCACCGGACAGGCCCTGGGCGTTCTCGTGCTCGTCGTGGAACTGCAGCCAGCGCATGCCCAGCTCGCCGCGCTGCTCGGCGTCCACGGCCTCGCGGAAGCTCGGCAGCGACTCGCGCTCCTCCTCGGCCATGTGCTCGGCGTTGACCTCCTGCGCGTTGCGCACGGCGGTCCACCACGCCTCGCTGCCCATCTCCTGCTCGGCCACCGCGCGGACGCTGTCGCGGATCTCGTTGTGGTCGTGCACCTGCGAGCGGGCGTCGTCGGCCTCCTCGCGGCCGGCCTGCGCGAGCAGCGGGTAGAACATCTCCTCCTCGGCGCTGGCGTGGACCTCCAGCTGGTCGGCCAGCGACGTCCACGCCGCGTCGAGCTCCTCCGGCGACAGGTCGTCGAGTTTGGCGAACTCGCGGCGGAACACCTCGTGCTCGCTGAGGATGAGGGCGGTGATCTCGTAGTCGGACATGCAGCTCCTCCGTCGGGTCTGGCCGGTCCGGTGCCCCCTGCGCGGGCGGGCAACCGGCGCCGGGCAGGATCGGCAGTCGCCGCGGGACCCGCCCGCCCGACCGGACGGCGGTGCCGTGCGCCCGACCTCTGCCCGCCCGAGCTCTGACCGCCCGACCTCCGCCTGGGCCGACGAGCCCGCAGCCCTGCGCGACGAGGACGCGTTCGACGTCGCCGCGGTGCACGCCTTCCTCCTCGACCGAGGCGTCGAGGGGCTGACCGCTCCGCCGCAGGTGCAGCAGTTCGCCGGCGGGGCGTCCAACCTCACGTACCTGCTGCGCTACCCCGACCGCGACCTCGTGCTGCGACGGCCCCCCGGGGGCACCAAGGCCGCCTCCGCGCACGACATGGCGCGCGAGCACCGGGTGCAGGAGCGGCTCCGGCCGGCGTACCCGTACGTGCCCCGGATGGTCGCGCTGTGCCAGGACCCGGCGGTGCTCGGGACCGACTTCTACGTGATGGAGCGCGTGCCGGGCCTGGTGCTGCGCAGGCGGCTGCCGGAGGGGCTGGACCTCACGCCGGAGCAGGCGCGCGGGCTGGGTCTGCGCGCCGTCGACCGGCTCGTCGAGCTGCACGCGGTCGACCCCGCGGCGGCCGGGCTCGCCGACCTCGGGCGCGGCCCGGGCTACGTCGGTCGGCAGGTGTCGGGCTGGTCGCAGCGGTTCCGCGCCGCCCGCACCGACGACGTGCCCGACCTCGAGGCGGTCATGGGCTGGCTCGCCGCGCAGCAGCCGCCCGACGTCGGCGCGCGGCTGGTCCACAACGACTGGCGGCTCGACAACCTCGTCCTGGACGCCGCCCTCGAGGTCGTCGGGGTCCTCGACTGGGAGATGGCCACCGTCGGGGACCCGCTGATGGACCTCGGCGGCGCCCTCGCGTACTGGGTGCAGGCCGACGACGACGACGTGTTCCGCGCCGCCCGGCGCCAGCCGACCGACCTGCCGGGGATGCCGACCCGCGCGGAGGTGGTGGCCCACTACGCGGCGGCGACGGGACGGCCGGTCGACGACTGGCCGTTCTACGAGGTGTTCGGGCTGTTCCGGCTGGCGGTCATCGTGCAGCAGATCTGGTACCGGTACGTGCACGGGCAGACGACCAACCCCGCCTTCCAGTACTTCGGCTTCTTCGTCGCCCACCTCGACGAGCGCTGCCGACGCGTCGCCGGGCTGGCCTGACGTGGCCGTCGTGCTGCTCGTCCGGCACGGGCAGGCGTCCTTCGGCGCCGACGACTACGACGTGCTGTCGGGCGTCGGGCACGAGCAGGCCGCCGTCGTCGGCCGCGAGCTCGCCCGCCGCGGGCTGCGCGACCCGCTGCTGGTCTGCGGCACCCTGCGCCGCCAGCGCGGCACGGCGGACGGGCTCGGCCTCGGGGAGCCGGCCGTCGACGGACGGTGGGACGAGTACGACCACCTCGGGCTGCTCGAGCGCTACCCGGTGCAGGCGCCGCCGGACGCCAGCTCCCGCGGCGTGCAGGTCGCGCTCGACGCGGCGCTCGACGCGTGGGTGCGCGACGCGGCGGGCAGCTGGGGCGCGTTCTCCGGCGGGGCGGCGGACGCGCTGGCCGAGGTCGCCGGGGCCGGGCGCGACGCGGTCGTGGTCTCGTCGGGCGGCGTCGTGGCCGCGGTCGCGGCCCGGCTGCTCGGCGGCGGGCCGGAGACGGTGGTCGCGCTCAACCGGGTCAGCGTCAACGCGGGGGTCACCAAGGTGGTCGTCGGGCGCTCCGGCGCGAGCCTGGTCTCCTACAACGACCACGCCCACTTCGAGGGGGCGGACCGGCGGCTGCTGACCTACCGCTGAGGGCCCGGGGGTCCCGCGTGCCCAGTCGCCGATGTCCCGTCCGTACGGGACATCGGTCCCGCACCGGGCCGGCCGGCGCAGTACCTGGGAGGATCGGCAGGTGCGTCCCCTCCGCGTGCCCGCCCGCCGCCCCGGCCCGCTCGGCACGGCCCTGCTGCTGCCGACCTGGATCGTGCTCGGCCTCGCCGTCGTCCTGTACGTGGTCGGCGTCATGGTCTTCGCCTTCCTCGCCGTGTTCGTCGCGACGCTGCGGCTGCTGCTGTCGGCGCCGGTGGCGCTGCTCGGCAAGGTGCTGCCCCGCTCCGCGCGCGTAGCCTCGGGAGGGTGACGAGCACCAGCGAGCGAGGCGCCCAGGGCGCGTCGGCGGAGGCCGCCCGGCGCCGCACCTTCGCCGTCATCAGCCACCCCGACGCCGGCAAGTCGACGCTCACCGAGGCCCTGGCCCTGCACGCCCGGGTCATCCAGGAGGCGGGCGCGATCCACGGCAAGGCCGGGCGCAAGAGCACCGTGTCCGACTGGATGGACATGGAGAAGGCCCGCGGCATCTCCATCAGCTCGGCGGCGCTGCAGTTCGGGTACGGCGACTCGGTCGTCAACCTCGTCGACACCCCCGGCCACGCCGACTTCTCCGAGGACACCTACCGGGTGCTCGCCGCCGTCGACAGCGCGGTGATGCTGCTCGACGCCGCCAAGGGCCTCGAGCCGCAGACGATGAAGCTGTTCGACGTCTGCCGCCACCGCGGCATCCCGATCGTCACCGTCGTCAACAAGTGGGACCGGCCGGGCCTCGAGGCGCTGCAGCTCATGGACGAGATCCGGGAGCGCACGGGGCTGGAGCCGACGCCGCTGACCTGGCCGGTGGGCATCGCCGGCGACTTCCACGGGGTGCTCGAGCGCAGCACCGGCGACTTCATCCGCTTCACGCGCACGGCCGGCGGCGCGACGGTGGCGCCCGAGGAGCGCGTCGACCCCGAGCGGGCGGCGGCCGACCTCGGCGCCGACTGGTCCACCGCGGTCGAGGAGAGCGAGCTGCTCGACGCGATGGGCCAGGTGCACGACCAGGAGGCGTTCCTGGCGGGCCGCACGACGCCCGTGCTGTTCGGCTCGGCGGTGCTCAACTTCGGCGTCCGGCAGCTGCTCGACGTCCTGCTGGAGCTGGCCCCGCCGCCCGGTCCCCGGGAGGACGCCAAGGGCGAGCCGCGCGGGCTCGACGCGCCGTTCAGCGCGTTCGTGTTCAAGGTCCAGGCGGGCATGGACACCCAGCACCGCGACCGGCTCGCCTACGTCCGCGTCTGCTCGGGGGTGTTCGAGCGCGGCACCGTGGTGACCCACGCGTCCACCGGCAAGCCGTTCGCGACCAAGTACGCGCAGCAGGTGTTCGGCCGCGACCGCGAGACGGTCGACCTGGCCTACCCCGGCGACGTGGTCGGGCTGGTCAACGCCACCTCGCTGCGGGTCGGCGACAGCCTGTACGTCGAGGAGCCCGTCACCTACCCGGAGATCCCGAGCTTCGCGCCGGAGCACTTCGCGGTGTGCCGGGCCGAGGACTCCGGGCGCTACAAGCAGTTCCGCCGGGGCATCGACCAGCTCGAGCAGGAGGGCACCGTGCAGGTGCTGCGCAGCGACCTGCGCGGCGACCAGGCCCCGGTGCTGGCCGCCGTCGGGCCGATGCAGTTCGAGGTCGCCCAGCACCGGCTGGCCGGGGAGTTCAGCGCCCCCGCCCGGCTCGACCGGCTGTCGTACTCGCTGGCCCGGCTGACCGACCCGGTCACCGCGAAGGCGCTGTCGGGGCAGTCCGGCGTGGAGGTCCTGCAGCGCGGCGACGGGGCCCTGCTGGCGCTGTTCGCCGACACCTGGCGGCTGTCGCGGGTCCAGCGCGACTTCCCGGACGCCTACCTCGAGCCGCTGGTCGCCGCCAGCACGTAGGACCGGGGCACCTGGGTAGGCCCCGGCCCATGACACGCGTGCGCACCCTGGCCATGGTCCTCGCCGGCGGCAAGGGCAGCCGGCTCGAGGCCCTGACGGAGTTCCGGGCCAAGCCGGCCGTCCCGTTCGGCGGCCACCACCGCCTCATCGACGTCTCGCTCTCCAACTGCCTGCACTCCGGGATCGCCGACGTCTGGGTCTCCGTGCAGTACAACCCCGTGTCGCTGGTGGAGCACGTGGCCAACGGCCGGCCCTGGGACCTCGACCGCAACAAGGGCGGCATGCTCGTGCTGCCCCCGCGGCAGGGCGCGGACCGCGCCGGTTGGGCGACCGGCACCGCCGACGGCCTCTGGCGCAACGCTGACCTCATCCGGCGCCAGGACGTCGAGGCGCTCGTCGTGGTCAGCGCCGACGCCGTCTACCGGATGGACTACGACGAGGTCGTCGACGCCCACGTCGCCAGCGGCGCGACCGTCACGATGGTGACGGTCCGCGTGCCGCGCGAGGAGGCCGGCCGGTACGGCGTCGTGCAGGTCGAGGACGGGCGCGTCACCGAGTACCAGCTCAAGCCGGACGAGCCGAACAGCGACCTGGTCTGCAACGAGGTCTTCGTCTTCTCACCCGGGCCGACCCTGGACCTGCTCGACGAGCTGGCGAAGGACGCGGACGAGGAGGAGGGGCTGCAGGACCTCGGTCACGAGCTGCTCCCGGCGCTCGTCGCGAAGGGCGTCGCGCGCGAGTTCCGCTTCGACGGCTACTGGCGCGACGTGGGGACGATCGAGGCGTACCACGCGGCCCACATGGACCTGCTCGGCAAGGACCCGGCGTTCGTCCTGGACGACGCGTCCTGGCCGCTGCTGACGCGCGGCGGGCGGCGCAGCCCCTCGTCGATGCTCAAGGGCGCCGTCTTCGAGGACGCGCTGGTGTCGCCGAGCACGGAGGTCGCCGGCGAGGTCGTGCGGTCCGTGCTGTCCCCGGGCGTCGTCGTCGAGGCCGGCGCCGTCGTGCGCGACAGCGTGCTGCTGCACGACGTCAGGGTCCGGGCGGGCGCCACCGTCGACCGCGCCGTCGTCGACGGCGGCGCGGAGATCGCCGCGGGGGCGCGGGTCGGCGAGCCGGACGGCGACCTGGTGCTCATCGGCTCGGGGCAGCAGGTCAGCGGGCGCCTGGCGGCCGGCGAGCACCTCCCGGCGGAGGATCGCTCCGCGTAGCCTGGCGCGGTGGAACGAGTGAGCGGTGCGCCGAGCCGGCTCGCCCTCGTCCTCGCGGTGGTCGCCGGCCTGCTGGTCGGCGGCCCCGCCGCCGCCCGCACGGCGCAGCTGCGCGTCCTCGTGGCGGTGCCCGCCGTCGCGCCCGCGGTGCCGGTCGCCCACCCTGCGCGCGCGACCGGCCTGCAGCGCACCGGTGGTGCCGACCGGGCCGCCGTCCTGTCCGCCGCCTCGGCCGCGGCCTCGTCGTGCGCCGGCGCGGGCGGTGCCTGCGCGCTGCCCCCGGCTCCCGTCCTGCCCGGCCTGCGCGGAGCGCGGGCCGGCCGTCCGCCCCGCACGCCCGTCTCGCCGCCGGTGGCCCCGGCCTCGACGCAGCAGGACCGCGCACCCCCGCGCCCGGCAGGTCCCTAGCCGTCCTGCCCACGCCGCCCACGCGGTCCTCCCTGCCGGAGCGTCATGTCACCCTCGTCCGCCCTCACGCCCCCGCCGAGCGCAGCCCGCTCGCGCGGCCCGCTCGTGCGCGTCCTGCTCGCCCTGCTCGTCCTCGGGCTCGCCCTGTTCGCGACCCTCACCATGTCCCCCCGGCTCGGGCTCGACCTGCGGGGCGGCACCCAGATCGTGCTCGAGACGCGCGACGCCAACGGCGTCGTCGCGGACGCCGAGACCACCGACCGCACGCTGGAGGTGCTGCGCCGGCGCGTCGACGCCCTCGGCGTCGCCGAGCCGACCCTGGCCCGCTCCGGGGAGCGCCGGATCATCGTCGAGCTGCCCGGCGTGCAGGACCCGGCCGAGGCCGCGGAGGTCATCGGCCGCACCGCGCAGCTGACCTTCCACCCGGTGACCGGCGTGCCGGAGCAGCCCCCGCCGCCCACCCCCGAGCAGATCGACACCAGCACGGCGCTCGACCTGCCGGACGAGACCGGCGCGCCCCTGTCGATCGGCCCGGCCGCGCTGACCGGCGAGGGCGTGGGCGGGGCGTCGGTCGTCCAGGAGCAGTTCGAGCGCACCGTGGTCGTGGAGTTCCGCGGCGGCGGGGCGGACGCGTGGGAGCGGCTGACCGCCGAGGCGGCCTGCGCGCCGCCCGGCAGCCCCGAGCGGCGGGTCGCGATCGTGCTCGACCGGGCCGTGATCAGCTCGCCGCAGGTCTCCCCGACCGTGGCGTGCAACATCGGCATCGTCGGCGGCTCCACCTCGATCACCGGCACGTTCACCGCGCAGGAGGCCCAGCAGCTCGCGATCCTCGTCCAGGGCGGCGCGCTGCCCGTGCCGGTCGAGAGCATCCAGCAGAGCACCGTCGGGCCGACCCTGGGCCAGGACGCCATCGACGCCAGCTCCCGCGCGGGCATCATCGGCCTGACGCTGACGGGCCTGTTCCTCGTCCTCGTCTACCGCCTGTCCGGCCTGCTGGCCTCGGTCGCCCTCGCGACGTACGGCGTCATCTCCTACGGCGCGCTCGTCGCCCTCGGCGCGACCCTCACGCTGCCCGGCCTGGCCGGCCTGCTGCTGTCGGCCGGTCTGGCCATCGACGCCAACGTGCTGGTCTTCGAGCGTGCCCGCGAGGAGTACGCCGGGACCCGGCGGCTCGCCGGCGGGCTGCGCACCGCGTACGCCAAGGCCCTGTCGGCCATCGCCGACAGCGCCATCACGACCCTGCTGGCCGCGGTCCTGCTGTTCCTGCTCGCCAGCGGCCCCGTGCGCGGCTTCGGCGTCACCCTCGTCATCGGCACCCTGGCCTCGCTGATCTCCGCCCTGGTGGTGACGCGCGCCCTCACTGACATCATGGGCGCGACCCGGTTCGTCCAGAAGCGGCCGGCGGTGTCCGGCCTGGCCAGCCCCGGGCGGGTGCGCACGTGGCTCACCCAGCGCAACCCGGACCTCATGGGCTCGCGCAACCGCTGGCTCGCGCTGTCCGGCATCGCTCTGGTCCTTGCGACGTCCGGCATCGTGACGCGCGGGCTCAACCTGGGCGTGGAGTTCACCGGCGGCCGGCTCGCGGAGTTCAGCACCACGCAGGAGGTGCCGGTCGAGCAGGCCCGCGAGGCCGTCGCGCGGGCCGGCTTCCCGACCGCCGTGGTGCAGCGCGCGGGCCAGGACGACGTGTCGGTGCGCACGGCACGGATCACCGACGCGGAGCAGGAGCAGATCCGCACCGAGCTCGCCGGCGTCGGCGGCGGGGCGGAGCGCATCCGCGACGAGACGGTCGGCCCGACGCTCGGCGACGAGCTGCGCACCCGGGCCCTGATCGCCCTCGGGGTCGCGCTGCTGGCCCAGCTGGTCTACCTCGCCGTGCGCTTCCGCTGGACGTTCGGCGCGGGCGCGGTGCTCGCGATGCTGCAGGACGTCCTCGTCGTGCTGGGCGTGTTCGCCTGGCTCGGCAAGCCGATCGACGGCGTGTTCCTGGCGGCCGCGCTGACCATCGTGGGTGTGTCGGTCAACGACAGCATCGTGACGCTGGACCGCGTGCGCGAGCTGTGGGCCCAGCAGCGGACCCGGCCGCTGTCGGAGGTCGCCAACGCGGCGATCCTCGAGACCGCCCCGCGCACCGTCAACACGGGCCTCGGCGCGATGTTCATCCTCGTCGCGCTCACCCTGCTCGGCGGCAGCAGCCTCACCGACTTCGCCCTGGCGCTGCTGCTCGGCCTGCTCGTCGGCACGTACAGCTCGGCCTTCACCGCCGCGCCCATCGTGCTGCTGCTGGAGGCCCGGACCAGCGCGCCGCCGCCGATGCCCAAGCGCACCGCACCGCCGGCCCGGACGTCGCGCGCGCGCGAGTCCGGAGCCGTCGTCTAGGGCGCAGGGGGACGGGGGAGCCGCGTGGACGAGCACCTCAACCTGGTCGTCCTCGGCGGATGCCTCGTCCTGCTCGTCGCTCTGCTCGCCGTGCGCCTGGCCAGCCGGACCGGCCTGCCGGCGCTGCTGCTCTACCTCGGGGTGGGCGTCGTGCTCGGCGAGGCCGGGCTCGGCGTCGACTTCGACGACTACGGCCTGACCGCGGACGTCGGCCTGCTGGCGCTCGCGGTGATCCTCGCTGAGGGCGGGCTCACCACGCGGTGGTCCGCGGTGCGGCCGGTGCTGCCGGTCGCCGGCCTGCTGGCCACCGTCGGCGTCGCCCTGTCCGTCGCGATCGTGGCGGGCGCCGCGGCGCTGCTGCTGGGCGCCGACCTGCGCCTGGCCGTCATCCTCGGCGGGGTCGTCTCGTCGACGGACGCCGCGGCCGTCTTCTCGGTGCTGCGCACGCTGCAGCTGCGCGAGCGGCTGCGCTCGCTGCTGGAGGCGGAGTCCGGCTTCAACGACGCCCCGGTCGTCGTGCTCGTCGTCCTGGCCAGCTCGGACGCGTGGGGGACCACGAGCGTGCTCGAGGGCGTGGCCCTGGTCGGCTACGAGCTCCTCGCCGGCGGCGTGATCGGCGTGGTCATCGGCTGGCTCGGGGTGCAGCTGCTGCTGCGCGCCGCGCTGCCGTCGGCGGGCCTGTACCCGCTCGCCACGGTGGGCCTGGCCCTGCTGGCCTTCACCGCCGGCAACGCGGCGCACGCCAGCGGCTTCCTCTCGGTCTACGTCGCCGCCCTCGTGCTCGGGCACGCCCGGCTGCCGCACCGCCGGGCGGTGATCGGCTTCGCCGAGTCGCTGGCCCTGCTCGCCGAGGCGGCGCTGTTCGTCCTGCTCGGCCTGCTCGCCTCGCCCGGGCGGCTGCCGTCGGCGCTCGTCGACGCGCTGGTGATCGGCGCGGCGGCGACCTTCGTCGCCCGGCCGCTCGCCGTGGCGCTCTGCACGCTGCCGTTCGGGTTCTCCTGGCGCGAGCAGCTGTTCGTCTCGTGGGCGGGGCTGCGCGGCGCCGTGCCCATCGTGGTCGCCACGATCCCCGTCACCGCCGGCATCGCGGGCGGGGAGCGCGTGGTCGACGTGGTCTTCGTGCTCGTGGTCGTCTACACGCTCGTGCAGGCCCCGACGCTGCCGGTGGTCGGCCGGCTGCTCCGCGTCGTCGACCAGAACGTGCCCACCGACCTCGAGGTCGAGGCGGCGCCGCTGGAGCAGGTGGGCGCCGACCTGCTCCAGCTGAGGGTCGGCAGCTCGTCGCGGCTCGCGGGCGTCTACGTCGGCGAGCTCCGGCTGCCCCCCGGCGCGCAGGTCACCCTCGTGGTGCGGGGCGACCGCAGCCTGGTGCCCGACCCGGAGACGCAGCTGCGCGCGGGGGACTCCCTGCTCGTGGTCGTGACCGGCGGCGCGCGGGCCGACACCGAGCGGCGGCTGCAGGCCGTGGCCCGCGACGGCAAGCTGGCGCACTGGTACGCCGGCGCGGTGCCGCGCCCGGTGGTCGGCCGGGGCGGCCCGGCGGACTGACCCCCCTCGGGAGCGGGTGGCGCCGTCCGCGGTCGGGTAGGTCGGCAGCGACCTCAGGAGGATCACCCATGACCCGCACGCCCGAACCCGTCCCGAGCGCCGCCGGCGCCGCCCACGTCGAGACCACCCGCTCCGAGGAGCGGCTCGTCGTCGGCACCCAGGTCGAGGAGAGCGGCCGCGTGCGCGCGGTCAAGCACGTCGACACCGAGCGCGTGGAGCAGACCGTGCCGCGGGGCGTCGAGCACGCCGAGGTCGACCGGCAGGGCGTCGCCCAGGGCGACAGCGGCCAGGTCGAGACCCTCGAGGACGGCAGCCTGTCCATCCCGGTCTTCGAGGAGCAGATCGTGGTCGAGAAGCGCCTCGTCGTGCGCGAGCGCGTGATCGTGCGCAAGACGACGGTGTACGAGGAGCAGGTCGTGAGCGCCGACCTGCGGCGCGAGCGGGTCGAGATCGAGACCGACGGCGACGTCCGCGTGCACGAGGGCCCCTGACACGAGCCGGGCGGGGCGCCGGCCACTAGGGGCGCCGGCCGGGAACGCGCCGGGCGGGCCGCCGGTTGCACCGGGGGCGCCCCCCGTGCTGCACCCGGGGCGCCCTGACCGGAGGAGAGCACCATGTGGTTCCGCAAGCCCTCGACCCTGCCGACCGCGGACGAGGCCCTGCCCGGCCGCGACCTGCCGATCCCGCTGCCCACCCGTCACGAGGTGCTCGGCACCCCGCTCGCGGGGCCCTACCCGGATGGTCACGAGGTGCTGGACCTCGGGCTGGGCTGCTTCTGGGGCGCCGAGCGCATCTTCTGGCAGCACCCGGGCGTGTTCACGACCCTGGTGGGCTACGCCGGCGGCTCCACCCCCAACCCGACGTACGAGGAGACCTGCTCCGGGCTCACCGGCCACACGGAGGCCGTGCGCGTGGTCTTCGACCCGTCCGTGGTGACGGCGGAGCAGCTGCTGCGCCTGTTCTTCGAGTCGCACGACCCCACCCAGGGCATGCGGCAGGGCAACGACGTCGGCACCCAGTACCGCTCGGCGGTCTACACCCACTCGGACGCGCAGCTGGCGACGGCCGAGGCGGTCCGCGAGACCTACCAGGCCGCGCTCACCGCGGCCGGCAAGGGCGCGATCACCACGGAGGTCCTGCCGGCGCGGGAGTTCTACGCGGCCGAGCCCTACCACCAGCAGTACCTGCACAAGGTCCCGAACGGCTACTGCGGCATCGGCGGCACGGGCGTGTCCTGCCCGGTCGGCCTCGGGGTCTCGCAGACCGCCTGACGGGCGCGCACCAGGAGCCACTCGCCCTCGCGGGCGGGGGGCTCCTGCGTGTCCGGCGCGCGCGCCGGCGGGGCCTGCTGGCAGGCTCGCAGGACCCGCCCCCGGACGATCGGACGCCCGTGCGCCGCACCCCCCTGATCGTCGGCACTGCCGCCGCCGTGGTCCTGGCGCTGGCCGCCTGGCAGGTGCCCCGCCTGCTCGACCGCGGCGGGGACGAGGACGCCGCGACGGCGTTCGGGCAGGCCTGGTCCTCCGGCAGCCTGGCGCAGCAGCCGTGGGCCGGGGGCAGCGCGGACCCGGCTGGCCGGGTGGCCGCGGCCACCGCGGGGCTGACCCCGGCGCAGGACGACCGGCCCGCCGCCGTCACGGTGGCCGGCGTGCGGCGCGAGGGCGACCGTGCGCAGGCCGACCTCGACGTCTCCTGGGCGCTGCCCGGCGGGGGGTCGTGGGCCTACCGCACGCAGCTGGAGCTGCGGCGCGACGACGGCACCTGGCAGCCGGTGCACACCCCCGCCCTGGTCCACCCCTCGCTGAGCGCCGACCGCGTGCTGCGTGCGCGGACGTTGCGGGCCGACCGCGCCGACGTCCTCGACGGCTCCGGCGCCGCGATCGTCACCGAGCGCCCCGTCGTCGTCGTCGGGATCGAGCCGCGCCGGGCTCGCGACCTCGCGGCCACCGTGCGGCGCGTCGCGGGCCTCGTCGACGTCGAGGAGGCGGCGCTGCTCGACCGCGCCCGGGCGGCGGACCCGACGGCCTTCGTCGACGTCATCACCCTGCGGCGCTCGGCGTACGACGAGGTGCGCGACCGGCTCCGGCCGGTGCCCGGGGTGGTGCTGCGCGAGCAGACCCGCCCGCTCGCGCCGACGGCGACGTTCGCCCGGGCGCTGCTGGGCAGCGTCGGGCCGGCCACCGCCGAGGTGGTCGAGCGCAGCGGCGGGCGCGCGCGCGGCGGCGACGAGGTGGGGCTGTCGGGGCTGCAGGCGCAGTTCGACGAGCGGCTGGCCGGCACCGCCGGCGTCACCGTGGAGAGCGTCAACGCCCAGGGCGACCCGGCCCCGCGGGTCCTGCAGGACACGCCGCCGGTCGCGGGGGAGCCGCTGCGCCTGACCCTGGACACCGACGTGCAGAGCGCCGCGGACGCCGCGCTCGAACAGGTGGAGCAGCCCTCCGCGGTCGTCGCGGTGCGGCCCAGCACCGGCGAGGTGCTGGCCGTGGCCAACGGCGGCGAGGGCGGCACCGGCTACGACCGGGCGCTGCTGGGCCGGTACCCGCCGGGCTCGACCTTCAAGGTCGCCTCGACGCTGGCGCTGCTCGGGCAGGGGCTGTCGCCGGGCGACGTCGTGCCCTGCCCGGCGACGCTCGAGGTCTCGGGCAAGTCGTTCAGGAACGCCGAGGAGGAGGTGCTCGGGGACGTGCCGTTCTCCGTCGACTTCGCCGACTCGTGCAACACCGCCTTCGTCGGCAGCGCCGACCGGGTCACGCCGGAGCAGCTGCGGGACGCGGCGACGAGCCTGGGCTACGGCCCGGTCGACCTCGGCACCGAGGCGTTCGGCGGCGACGTGCCGGTCGGCGGCGACGCGGTCGACCACGCCGCCGCGATGATCGGCCAGGGCAGCGTGCTGGCCAGCCCGCTCGCCGTCGCGGTGTCGTCGGGCGCGGTGGCGCAGGGCCGCCTGCTGCCGCCGCGCCTGCTCGCCGACGCCCCCGACCGGCCGGCCGCGGAGCCGCTGCCCGCGGCCGCGGCGGCCGAGCTGCGCGAGCTGATGCGCGGCGTCGTCACCCGCGGCACGGGCACCGCCGTGCGGGGCGTGCCCGGGGCGCCGGTGGCCGGCAAGACCGGCACGGCGGAGTACGGCGAGGAGGTCCCACCGCGCACCCACGCGTGGTTCACCGGCTTCTCCGGCGACCTCGCCTTCGCGGTCCTGGTCGAGGACGGCGGCTTCGGCGGCGCCACCGCGGCGCCCGTCGCGGCGGACTTCCTGCGCGCCCTGCGCGCGGACGGCTGACCGTGGCCCTCGCGCCCGGGCGGCCGACCGTGGCCCTCGCGCCCGGGCGGCGCGCCGACCTGGGCGTGCCCGCGCTCGTCGCGGTGTGGGTGCTGGTCGTGCTCGGCCTCGACACCGGGGCGAGCCTGACCCAGCAGCGGCTGCTCGGCCTCGGCACCTGGGTGCTGCTCGCGCTGGTGCTGCGGGGCGAGTCGCGCGCCACCCGTGTGCAGGTGGCCGTCGTCGTCGCGTTCGCCTCGGTCGTGGAGCTGGTCTTCGCGGGCTGGCTGGGCGTCTACGTCTACCGGCTGGACAACGTGCCGGCGTTCGTGCCGCCCGGCCACGGCCTGGTCTACCTGGCGGCGCTGTGCCTGGGCCGCAGCGACGTGGCCCGCCGGCACGCCCAGGTCTTCCTGGCCACGACGCTGGTGCTCGGCGGGGCGTGGGCGGCGTGGGGGCTGCTGCTGTCGCCGCGGCAGGACGTGCTGGGGGCCTTCTGGTTCGGCTGCCTCCTGGCGTTCGCGCGCTGGGGCCGGAGCCCGCTGCTGTACGCCGCGGCCTTCGTGGTCGTCAGCTACCTGGAGATCGTCGGCACGTCGCTCGGCATCTGGGCGTGGCAGCCGTACGACCCGACCGGGCTGGTGAGCATCGGCAACCCGCCGAGCGGCATCGCGGGCGGGTACGCGTGGTTCGACGCGGCGGCGCTGGCGGCGGCCCCGTGGCTGCTGGCCCGCTGGGAGGGGCGCTCGTCAGCCGCCGCGGCGCGCGAGCTCGCCGTCGACCGCGGTGAGCGCGTCGCGCAGCCGCGCGGCTGACTCGAAGTCGAGGTCGGCCGCGGCCCGCTCCATGCGCGCCTGCGTACGGGCCCGCTGCGCCTGCAGCTGGGCCGTCGTGCGCTCGGCCAGCTGCACGGCGGCCGTCTCGACGTACTCCGCGCCGTCCTCGCCGAGCAGCGGCTGGCGCTCCGGGGCCGCGCCGATGTGGTGGTGGCGCCCGGTCTCCGGGGCCCGGTAGGTGCCCCGCCGCTTGCGCACCAGGTCGCGCGCGCTCGGTGGCGGCTGCTCCTCGCCCATCCCGGCACCCCCTCGGTCGTCCTGCGCCTCGTCCGGCGGGACCAGCATGCCGCCCCGCCGCCCGGCCGGTGCCTCAGCCGGGCAGCGAGAGCGCGCGCAGCACCTCGTCGTGCAGCAGGGCGTTGCTGCACACCACGCTGCCGCCGGCCGGCGTGGCCGCCCCCGACAGGTCGGTGAACCGGCCGCCCGCCTCCTCCACCACCGGCTGCAGGGCCGCGAGGTCCCACAGCGACACCTCGGGCTCGCAGGACGCGTCGACCGCGCCCTCGGCGACGAGCACGTGCGACCAGAAGTCGCCGTACGCCCGGGTGCGCCACACCCGCTGCGAGAGGTCCAGCAGGCCGGGCAGCCGGCCCTGCTCCTGCCAGCCGGTCAGGGAGGAGTACGACAGCGACGCGTCGGAGAGGTCGGCCACCGCGCTGACCCGCAGCGCCTGCGACTGCGCCTGCGACGGCCCGGCGAAGGCCCCGGCCCCGCGGGCGGCCCACCAGCGCCGGCCGAGCGCGGGCGCGCTGACCACGCCGACGTCGACCGAGCCCTCGACCTGCAGGGCGACGAGGGTGGCCCACACCGGGACCCCGCGGACGAAGTTCTTGGTGCCGTCGACCGGGTCGACCACCCACTGCCGGGGGCCGTCGCCGACCAGGCCCTCCTCCTCGCCGAGCACGGCGTCGCCCGGCCGGCGGCCCGCCAGCGTCAGCCGGATGGCGGCCTCGACCGCGGTGTCGGCGTCGCTGACCGGGGTGAGGTCGGGCTTGGCCTGCACCCGCAGGTCCAGCGCGCGGAAGCGCGCCATCGTGTGGGCGTCCGCGGCGTCGGCGAGCTCGTGCGCGAGGGCGAGGTCGTCGAGCAGGCTCATGCCGGGCCCAGGACCAGCGAGCCGTTGTGGCCGCCGAAGCCGAAGGAGTTGCTGACCACCGGGCCGGGCTCCCAGGGGCGCGGCTCGAGCACGACGTCGATCTCGAGGGCGGGGTCCACCTCGGTCGTGCCCATGGTGGGCGGCAGCTCGCGGTGCAGGAACGACAGCAGCACCGACGCCGCCTCGAGCGCACCGGCGGCGCCGAGCCCGTGGCCGGTGACGCCCTTGATGCTCGTCACCGGCACGGCGTGCGGGCCGAACACGGTGGCGACCGCCTGCGCCTCCGCGGCGTCGTTGAGCGGGGTGGAGGTGCCGTGGGCGTTGACGTGGCGCACGTCGGACGGGTCGAGCTCGGCGTCGGCGAGCGCGAGGCGCATGCAGTCGGCGGCGCCGCGGCCGCCGGGCGACGGCGCGGTCATGTGGTGGGCGTCGCAGGTGGAGGCCGCGCCGAGCACCTCGCCGTACACCGTGGCGCCGCGGGCGAGCGCCGCGTCGCGCTCCTCGAGCAGCAGCACCGCGGCGCCCTCGGAGATGCAGAAGCCGTCGCGCCCGGTGTCGAACGGCCGCGACAGCCCGGTGCGCGACAGCGCCGTCATGGTGGTGAAGGCGGCGACGGTGGTGGGGGTCATCGACGACTCGGCACCGCCGGCGAGGACGGCGTCGCAGCGGCCGTCGAACACCATGCGCGCGCCGGCGGCCAGCGAGTGGGTCCCGGCCGCGCAGGCGGTCGTCAGCGTCTCGCAGGGGCCCTGCCAGCCCTGCCGCAGCGCGACCGCGGCGGCGCCGGCGTTGGGCATGACCATCGGGATGGTGAACGGCGACACCCGGCCCGGGCCGCGCGCCGTCAGCACCCCCACCTGCGTCTCGAGGGTGCCGACGCCGCCGATGCCGGTGCCCAGCTGCACGCCCGCCCGCGCCGGGTCGACGTCCGGGGCGCCGCCCGCGTGGGCGAGCGCCATCTCGGCGGCGGCCACGGCGAAGTGGGTGAACCGGTCGGCGTGGCGGGCCTGCTTGCCGGACAGCCACGGGGAGGGGTCGAAGTCCGGCACCCGGCGCTCGCGGGCGTCGGCCGGGACCGTCCGCAGGCCCTGCCAGAACGCGTCCAGCCCGGTCCCGGCGGGCGACACCACCCCGATGCCGGTGACCACGACGCGCCGGGCGGCCGCGGCGGCCCTCACGCGCTCGCGCCGAGCAGGCGGTGCAGCAGGTCCTCGACCGCGCCGTAGGAGCGGGTGACCTCCCACGCGTCGTCGGGCAGGGCGACCCCGAACTCGTCCTCGATGGCCATGCCCCACTCGATCGCCGCCAGGCTGTCCAGCCCCAGGTCGTCGACGAGCAGCGCCTCGCGGCGCAGGTCGCTCTCCGGCAGGCTCAGCAGGCCGCTGGACAGGGCGCGCAGCCGGGCGTCGGGGTCGGAGTCGCTCACGCCGCGAGCGTAGGCGGCCCGGGGTGCTCCCTACAGTGCGCGGGTGACCGTCGCCCCCGCGCACCTGGAGCAGCTGTGAGTCCCACGACCAGTCGGTCCGTCCTCGTCACCGGCGGCAACCGCGGCATCGGCCTGGCCACCGCCCGGGCGCTCGCTGCGCAGGGCCACCGCGTCGCCGTCACCCACCGCAGCAGCGGGGCGCCGGACGACCTGCTGGGCGTGCGCTGCGACGTCACGAGCAGCGAGGACGTCGACCGCGCGTTCGGCGAGGTCGAGGCCGCGCAGGGCCCCGTCGAGGTGCTCGTGTCCAACGCCGGCATCACCGAGGACCAGCTGCTGCTGCGCATGAGCGAGGAGTCGTTCACGCGGGTGCTCGACGCCAACCTCACGGCGGCGTTCCGGGTCGCCAAGCGGGCGTCGCGCGGCATGCTCAAGGGCCGCTTCGGCCGGCTGGTCTTCGTCTCGTCCGTGGTGGGGCTGTCCGGCGGTGCCGGCCAGGCCAACTACGCCGCCAGCAAGGCCGGCCTGGTCGGCTTCAGCCGGTCGCTGGCCCGCGAGCTGGGCAGCCGGGGCATCACCAGCAACGTCGTCTCGCCGGGCTTCGTCGACACCGACATGACCGCCGAGCTCGGCGACGCGCGCCGCGCGGAGCTGCTCAAGACGATCCCGCTCGGCCGCACGGCCACCGCCGACGAGATCGCCGGCGTCGTGGCGTTCCTGGCCAGCGACGCGTCCGCGTACGTCACCGGCGCCGTGCTGCCCGTCGACGGCGGCCTCGGCATGGGCCACTAGTGGACGCCCGTCTAGGGTCACCGGGCATGGAGCGCGCCGAGGTCCTGCAGGTGCTGCGCGAGAAGGCCGAGCAGCTGCTCGAGCTCGCGCCGGAGGACGTGCAGGAGGACAAGTCGTTCGTCGACGACCTGCAGGTCGACTCGCTCTCGCTCGTCGAGTACACGATGGACCTCGAGGACGCGCTCGGCATCGAGCTGCCCGAGGAGGAGCTCGAGGACCTCAAGACCATCGGCGCGTTCGTCGACGTCATCATGGGCAAGCTCGACGGGGCGCTCAACGCCGACGGCTAGCGGCTGAGCTCGGCCAGCTTCGTCACGGTCGTCCAGTTGCGCCAGGTCGAGACGACCTTGAGGCGCCGGTCCACGAGCGCGCCGGTGAGCGTCGACTCCTGCGAGCCGCCGCCGTAGGCCACGTAGAGGTGCTCGCCGTCGGCGACCATCCGGTCCGCGCCGTGCCGGGGCCCGAGCGCGACGACGTCCTCGAGGTCGGGCTCGGAGGTCAGGAACGCGACGTGCAGCCGCTTGGGCTCCGAGGTGCGCTCCGGGAACGGGTTGCGGGCGACGACGTCGGCCAGCTGCTCGCCCGTGCGGACGACGACGACGACGTCGAGGGGCAGGGCGGCGCGCACCCGCTCGGCGAGGCCCGGCGTGTGCGCGCGCACCACGGCCTGCCCGCTCTGCAGGTGGGTGCGCACGTCCTCGCACCCGGCCTGCTGCAGACAGCGGGTCAGCACGTGCATCGGCAGCCGGTTGTGGCGGCCGACGTTGATGCCGCGCAGCAGCACGACGCAGGTCGGCAGGGCGGACGGCACGGACGCTCCCGACGGGGATCGAGTCGATCAGGTGGGGTCTCAGCCTGCCACCTACGCTCGGCGGCGTGACCCTGACCGCGTCCGCGCACCCCGCCTCCCCCTCGGGCGCCGCCCCCGTCCGGGCCGCCCTCGAGCTCGCCGGGCGACTGCTCGTGCCCGATGCGGAGCGGGTCGACGTCGAGGGCGTGGACCGGGCGCGGGTCGACGCGGTGGCGGCTGCCGGCCTGCTGGGCCTCGGCGGCCCTCGGGGGTACGGCGGCACCGAGGCGGCGGAGCCCGTCCGGCGCGAGGTGACCGAGGTCCTGGCGGGCGCGTGCGGGGCGACGTGGTTCGTCTCCACCCAGCACGCCCTGCCGCTGCAGACGCTGGCCCGCAGCGGCAACGTGCCCCTCAAGGAGCGGCACCTGCGCGCCCTGTGCACCGGTGGCGCCCTCGCCGGCGTCGCGGTGGCCCACCTGCGCCGGCCGGGGGCGCCCGCGGTCACGGCCCGGCGCGCGGACGGCGGCTGGTCCTTCGACGGGACGGTCGGCTGGGCGACCTCGTGGGGGCTCGCCGACCTGCTGCTGCTCGGCGGGCTGTCGCCGGACGGCGAGGTCGTCCTCGCGCTGGTGCCCGCGCGCGCGCAGGACGGCCTGGGCGCCGGGGCCCCGATGCGCCTGGCCGCCATGCAGGGCACCTCGACGGTCGCGCTCACGCTGTCGGGGCTGCACGTCGCGGACGCCGACGTCGCCGAGGTCAGCCGGGCCGCGGACTGGCTGGAGGCCGACCGGCTCAAGACCGCGAACGCGACGCCCGCCGTCCTCGGCCTGACCGCGACCGCCGTCCGACGGCTGGGCGAGACGGCCGAGCGGCGCGGCGACCGCACGGCCGCCGGTCTGGCGCTCGCCCTGCGCGACGAGGCCGACGACCTGCGGCAGCGCGCGTACGCGCTGCTGGACCACGTGCCGGCGTACGAGCAGGTGGAGGACCGGCTGGCGCTGCGCGGGGCCTCGCTGGAGCTGGCGGTGCGGGCGACCACCGCGCTGGTCGTGGCGACCGGCGGCAGCGCGATGAGCCTGTCGGCGGCGCCGCAGCGGCACGCCCGGGAGGCGATGTTCCACCTCGTGCAGGCCCAGACGCCGGCCGTGCGCGACGCGACCCTGCAGCGGCTCGCCGAGCGCGCCGCATGAGCCGCGAGCGGCTGGTCGCCGAGCTCGTCGTCGTCGGGCGCAAGGCCGTCGCGGCCGGCCTGGTCATCGGGTCCGGCGGCAACCTGTCGGCCCGCCTGCCAGGCGCCGACGAGTGCGTCGTCACCTGCTCCGGCAGCTGGCTCGACGAGCTCACGCCCGACGACTTCTCCGTCGTCGGGCTCGACGGCGCCGTGCGCGGCGGCCACCCGCGCCCGAGCAGCGAGGTGCCGCTGCACCTGGCCACCTACCGGGTGCGCCCGGACGTCAACGCGATCGTCCACCTGCACCCGCAGACGAGCGTCCTGCTCGACGCCCTCGGCCTGCCGATCCGGCTGCTGACGATCGACCAGGCCTACTACGTGCGGGAGGTGCGCAGCACGCCGTTCGTGCAGAGCGGGACGCAGGAGCTGGCGGACGCCGCCGCGGCCGCCGTCGCCGACGGGTGCAACTGCGTCGTGCTCGGCCACCACGGCTGCTCCGCGCTCGGCGACACGGTCGAGACCGCCCACAAGCGGGCCGCCAACCTCGAGGAGGCGGCGCGCGCGACGCTGACCATGCTGCAGCTCGGGGACACCACGACGGTCTGCCCGCCGCAGTACCTCGAGACGATCCGGGCCCGCGAGGCCGCCGCCCGCCCGGGGCACTGAGTGCTCGTCGCGGGCCTGGACGTCGGCGGCTCGTCGGTCAAGGCGTGGGTGCGCGACCTCGGCGCCGCGCGGACCTGGCAGGTGCAGCGGCCGCTGGCGACCGGGCGCCCGGCCGCCCACCGCGCCGAGCTCGACGCCGCCGCCTGGGAGGGCGCCTGCCGCACCGCCCTCGCGGAGGTCGTGGAGCAGGCGGGGCGGCCCGGCGGCGACTACCTCGGGCTGACCGTGTCGAGCCTGCGGCAGGGCTTCGTCCTGCTGGACGCCGCGGGCGAGGTGCTCGGGCCGGGGGTGCTCAACAGCGACCGCCGCGGGGGCCCGTACGCCGGGGTGCTCGCCGGCCGGCACGCCCTGACCGGCCACTGGCCCGCGCCCGAGCTCACCCTGCCCAAGCTGCTCGCCGTGGCGGCCGAGGAGCCGGAGCGGTGGGCGGCCGCGCGCCGGGTGCTGTTCGTGCACGACTGGCTGCTCGCCCGGCTGTCCGGCGTGCAGGTGACCGAGGTGTCGTACGCCTGCGCCGGCGGGATGGCCGACGTGCAGGCGCGCAGCTGGGCCGTGGAGCTGGTGGAGGAGTGCGGGCTGGACCCGTCGCTGCTGGCGCCGCTGGTCGAGGCGGGCACGGTGGTGGGGGAGCTGCGGCCCGGCTGGGCCCTGCCGGCGACCCTGCCGGTCGTGTCGGGCTGCGGCGACACGCAGCTGGCCGCGATGGGCGTCGGCGGGCTCGACGACGGCGTCGTCGTGGTGGTCGCCGGCTCGTCGACGCCGGTCATGGCGGCGACGGACCGCCCGGTGCGCGACCCGCTCGGCCGGCCCTGGGTCAGCACCCACGCCGCGCCCCGGCTGTGGGCCGCCGAGGGCAACGCCGGCTACCCGGGCACCTTCTCGGGCTGGTGGGACGCGACCGCGCGCGAGGACGACCGGCCCGGCCCGGGCGGGGTCGTGGCCGTGACGGCGGCGCCGTACTGGGCGCAGGAGACGTGGGAGTCCAAGCCGCCGTACAGCCTGGTCGGGCTGCGCCCCGACACCACGGCCGGGGACGTCCGGGCCGCGCTGCGCGAGGCGCACGCGTTCGCGGTGCGGGGCAACGTCGAGGACCTCGAGCGGGCGCTCGGCCGGCCCGCCGTCGAGGTCGTGGTGACGGGCGGCGCGGCCGCCGACGGGCGCCTGCCGGCCCTGCTGGCGCAGGTGCTGGGCCGCGACGTGCGGCACGCGCGGACCGACGGCGCGCCGGAGGCCGGCGCCCACCTGGTGGCCCGCGCGCTCGGCGCGCACACCCACCGGCCGGGCCTGCCCCCGACCGTCCTGCCGGCGGGCGACGCGGCCGCGTGGCAGCCGGCGTACGAGCGCTGGCTCGCGGCAGGTTCTGCGCTGCGGGCGCTGGGGGACTGACCTGTCGTGCAGCCCTTCGGACCGGTCCCGCTCACCCCCACCTCCTTCCTGGACCGGGCCCGGGCGGTGAGCCCGGCCCGGACGGCGCTCGTCGACGGTGACGTGCGGCGCACCTGGGCCGAGCTGGCCGACCGGTGCGAGCGGCTGGCCGGGGCGCTGGCGGGCCTCGGGGTGGCGCCCGGCGACCGGGTGTCGGTGCTCTCGCCCAACACCGGGCTGGCGCTGGAGGCGCACTTCGGCGTGCCCTGGGCCGGCGCGGTGCTCAACGCCCTCAACACCCGCCTGTCGGCCGCCGAGCTCGCCTGGATCGTCGGGCACGCCGGCTCGCGCGTGCTGCTGGTCGACACCGACCTCGCCGAGCTCGGGCGCGACGTGGTGGGCCGGGTCGGGGGCGACGTGCGGCTCGTGGTCTCGGGCGGCACCGACGACGAGCTCGAGCGGCTGCTGGCGGCTGCCGAGCCGCTGCGCGTGCCGGTCGAGGACGAGGACGCCCTGCTGTCGCTGAACTACACCAGCGGCACGACCGGCACCCCCAAGGGCGTCATGTACTCCCACCGCGGGGCCTACCTGCAGGCGCTCGCGATGGTGGCGCAGACAGGCCTGTCGATGCGCTCGACGTACCTGTGGACGCTGCCGATGTTCCACTGCAACGGCTGGTGCTTCCCCTGGGCGGTCACGGCGGCCGGCGGGACGCACGTGGCGCTGCGCAAGGTGGACCCGGAGCGCATCTGGGCGGCTCTGCGCGAGGAGGGGGTCACCGCGCTGTGCGCCGCGCCGACCGTGCTCACCGGCCTGGCGGGGGCGCAGGGCGCGCAGGCCGGTCCGCTGCCGCACCCGGTGCGGGTCTCCACCGGCGGCGCGCCCCCGTCGCCGGCGCTGCTGGCCCGGATGGCCGACCTCGGGCTCGACGTCACCCACCTGTACGGCCTGACGGAGACCTACGGACCGGCGGCGATCTGCGACTGGCAGCCCGAGTGGGACGGCCGCGACGCCGGCGAGCAGGCCCGGCTCAAGGCGCGCCAGGGCGTGGCCAACCTCGTGGGCCAGCCGCTGCGCGTGCTCGGGCCGGACTCCCGCGACGTGCCGGCCGACGGGACGACGCTCGGCGAGGTGCTGCTGCGCGGCAACAACGTGATGCTCGGCTACTACCGCGACGAGGAGGCGACCGCGGCGGCCTCGCACGAGGGCTGGTTCCGCACCGGCGACCTCGGCGTGATGCACCCCGACGGCTACCTCGAGCTGCGCGACCGGTCCAAGGACGTCATCGTCTCGGGCGGCGAGAACGTCGCGTCGATCGAGGTCGAGCAGGCGCTCGACAGCCACCCCGCCGTGCTCGAGAGCGCGGTGGTCGGCGCGCCGGACGAGCGCTGGGGCGAGGCGGTCGTCGCGTTCGTCGTGCTGCGCCCGGGGCAGTCGGCGACCGAGGCCGAGCTCGTCGCCCACGTCAAGAGCCGGATCGCGCGCTTCAAGGCCCCGCAGCGGGTGGTCTTCGACGAGCTGCCCAAGACGGGCACCGGGAAGATCCAGAAGTTCGTGCTGCGGGACCGGCTGAAGGGCTAGAGCTGCGCGGCCGCCTCGCGGCGGTGCCGGCGCGGGGACGCGGTGCGCGGCTGGTCGCTGCGGGGGCCGAGCCTCTGCGCGGGACCGGCGACCTGCCGGGAGCCCTTGGCGGAGGTGTACGACGTCTCGTACGCCACGGTCGCCGCCGGGTCGGTGCGCGGGTCGACGGCGAACCCCTTGTCACCGTTGCTGCGCAGGAAGAAGAAGTCGGTCTGCACCCGCTCCGGGGTGACGTCGAGCACCGCGAAGCCGTGACCGATGCCCTCCAGGTAGCGCACCCACGGGTTCGCGGCCTGGAAGGCACCCGTCGTGGCGGTCGCCGCGGCAGCCGAGCCGAGGACCTCCTTGAAGCCGTCGCTCGTGACCGACGGGCAGACGAACTCCACACCCACGGAGGTGGCCCGGCCGGTGCGGTAGGCGGCGTGGTCGGTCGGCAGGTCGTTGGCCCAGGAGGAGTGGATGTCCCCGGTGAGGACGACGGGGTCCGTCGTCGCGGCGCGCATGGCCTCGAGCACGGCCCGCTGGTCGGCCTGGTAGCCGTCCCACTGGTCGGTGTTGAAGACCTGTCCCGGCAGCACGCCCGTGCGCGGGACGGCGAAGACGCGGGCGAAGACGGTCTGGTTGCCGATCAGGTGCCACGGCTTGCGGGAGCGCGTCAGGCCGCCCGTGAGCCACGTCAGCTGCTTCGGCTCCGGCAGGTGCCGGTCCGGGTCGGCGAGAGCGGGGTTCACGGCGCCGGCAGCGACCGCGGGGACCTGCTGGTCGCGGTTCTGCCGGGTCTCGATCACGGACAGGTCGGCGAGGTCGCCGAACGAGAAGCGCCGGAAGAACTGGGTGCCCTCGTGCGGGCGGCGCTGCCAGGACGCCGGCTCGCGGATCGGCATCCACTCCACGTAGGCCTGGAACGCCTGGGCGCGCCGGGCGAGGAAGTCGCCCTCCGCCCGGGTTCCCTGCGGTTCCGTCGGGCCGGTGTAGGACGTGTGCGGGTCGTCCTGCTCCTCGTGGTTCTCCGCGCCGGTGGCGTAGGCGTCGTTCGTGATCTCGTGGTCGTCGAAGATCACGATCCACGGGTGCCGCTGGTGGGCGGCCTGCTGGTCGGGGTCGGTCTTGTACAGCGCGTGCCGGACGCGGTAGTCCTCCAGCGTCACCATCTCGACCGCGGGGCGGTGGTCCCGGACCCCGATGAGGGCGGCCGGGCCGTAGCGGTCGCCGGAGCCGGGGACCCCGGCCTCGCGGGGGTCGTTGCCGTACTCGTAGACGTAGTCCCCGAGGTGCAGGACGGCGTCGAGGTCGTCGCGGGCCGCCAGGCCGCGGTAGGCGGTGAAGAAGCCGCCGGTGTAGTTGCTGCACGACACGAAGGCCAGGCGCAGCGCGTGCCGCACGCCCGGCTCGTCCGGCGCCGTCTGCGTCCGGCCGACGGGGGAGGTCGCCCCGCGGGTGCGGAACCGGTAGAAGTACCGCGTGTACGGCGCCAGGCCGCAGACGACGACCTTGACGGTGTGGTCACGCGCGGCGTTCGTCGTCGTCGTCCCCCGCTGCAGGACGTGCTGGAACTCCTCGTCCGCGGCCACCTCCCAGACCACCCGGCTGGCCGGGCCGCGACCGCTGCCGGGCACCGCCTTCGGGACGGGGGTGACGCGCGTCCACAGCAGCACCTCCGTGGCGGTCGGGTCGCCGCTGGCCACCCCGAAGCCGAACACGCCGGCCCGGGCGGCCTGGCCCACGGCGGCTCGTGCCGCGTCCGGGGTGAGGACGCCGAGGGAGAGCGCGGCGAGCGCGGCTCCGCTGCCCTGGAGCAGACCTCGGCGGGAGACGGCGGTGTCGAGTGGCATGGCGCAGACGATGGACCACACGGGTGACCGCGCGGCGCCCCCCGGGTGAACCGCTGCCGACGATCGAGCCCCGTGCCGAGCGGGCGTCCCGCTCCGCCGCCGGCGGTCGGCACGGGCTGCCCCGCGGACGGCCGGCGCTAGCGTCCCGGGGGTGTCGAGGACCGGTGGCCCTGTCCTGCACGTCTTCGACATGGACGGCACCCTGCTGCCCGGGACGACCGCGAGCCTGGAGATCGCCCGGCAGGTGGGCGGCCAGGACTGGCTGCACGCGCTGGAGCTGGACTTCCGGCAGGGCCTGCTCGACACGAAGGGCTTCGCGGCAGCGCTGCACGCCGGCTGGACCGGTCTCACCCCGCAGGTCGTCCTGGCCGCCTTCGAGACGGCGCCCGAGCTGCGCCGGATCCGCGCGACCGTGGAGGCGCTGCACGAGCGCGGCGACCACGCCGCCGTCCTCAGCATGTCCCCGGACTTCTTCGTCTCGCACTTCACCGCGTACGGCTTCGACCGGGCCATCGGCTCGCGCTTCCCGGCGCTGCCGTTCCGCCGGGCGCTGGACCACGACGGCATCCTCACGTTCGAGGACAAGCCGCGGCTGGTGACCGAGCTCTGCCACCGGCTGGGCACCGATCCCGCCCGGGTCGTCGCGTACGGCGACTCGCAGTCCGACGTGCCGCTGTTCGGCAGGGCGGCCGTCAGCGTCGCGGTCAACGCCGACCACCACGCGGCCCGGATGGCCAGCGTCAGCTACGACGGCGACGACCTCTACGAGGCGTACCAGCTCGGGCTCGGCGTCCTCGGTGCGCCCGGTCGCCCCTCCGGGGACCGATGAGTCCCGGTGCTCCGGCCCGTCCTCCGGAGGGTGACTGCTGAGGGGAGCGGGACATGGGTGGGACAGCGAGCTTCGCGGCGACGGTCCGGGCGTACGGCAACAACACCGGCATCGTCGTGCCGCCGGAGGTGCTCGAGCAGCTCGGGGCGGGCGCGCGTCCGGCCGTGCACGTCGACCTCGGCGGCCACGCCTTCCGCACCACGCTCGGCGTGATGGGCGGCACGACGCTGCTCAGCGTCAGCGCAGCCCTGCGCAGGCTTACCGGCCTCGCCGGAGGGGACGCCGTGCAGGTCACCCTCACGGTGGCCGACACCCCGCGCGAGGTCGTCGTGCCGGACGACCTCGCCCACGCCCTGGACGCCGAGCCGCAGGTGCGCGCGTTCTTCGACGCCCTGTCGAACAGCCTGCAGCGCTTCCACGTCGACAGCGTCGAGGGCGCGAAGACCGAGGCCACCCGGCAGCGGCGGGTCGACAAGGCCGTCAGCCTGTTCCGCGAGGGCAGGAAGCGCTAGCTCGCGACGCGTCGGGTCAGCGGCGCAGCGCCTGGATCCACCAGTCCACGGCCGGCACGGACGGCTCCCAGGCGGGCCAGCCGTTGAGCGTCCCGAGCAGCAGCCAGTACCGCTCGACGCGGGCATCGGTGAAGGTCGCCAGTCGGTCGGCCAGCGCCGAGCGCCGGTCCGGTGCCGGCGGCCGCCCGTCGTCGAGCAGCTCGCGGACCAGCGCCTCGGCACGGGCGCTCCCGGGCTGGACCTGCTCGACGAGCGCCTGTCGTCCCAGGCCCTGCAGCCGGCCCATGTCGACCTGCGTCGCGTCGGGGTCCTCGGGGGTGGCCATCGCGCCTGCCACGGCCATGTGGCGGACCCGGTCGGCGAAGGCCGGGTCCTCGAGCAGGCCTGCCAGCTCCAGCCAGGCGCTCACCTGCTCCGCCGTGGGCTCGCTCGGCAGCTCGGCCGGCAGCGTCCGCATCGACGCGGCGATGTGCGCTCCCGGGGCGTCGGGCGGGACGTCGGCGAAGGCGCGCGCGACGAACGCGTCGATCATCTGCTGGCGCTCCCGGGCGGAGAGCGTGGCGAGCTCGTGCACGATCCTCAACTCCTCTGTGGGGGTGGTGGCGGTGGCGAGGTGGTGGAGCAGCGCCCGGCGCAGCCGCAGGACGCGCAGCTCGACGTCGAGGGCGCGTACGTGCTCGGCGGCGACCTCCGCGACGCTCCGGCGCCGCTCGAGCAGCTCGCGTACGGCGGACAGCCCGAGCCCGAGCTCCCGCAGCGTCCGGACCAGGTCGAGCCGGGCCACCGCCGCTGCGTCGTAGACGCGGTAGCCGGACGTGCTGCGCTCGCCCGGGTCGACCAGGCCCTCGTCGGACCAGAAGCGGACGGTGCGCGCCGGCACCCCGATCCGGCGGGCCACCTGCCCGACGGTGAGGCGCGGCCCCGGCTGCTCGGTCATACAGACCACCCTCGACCCTCCAGCCGCTGGAAGGTCAAGAGCACCAGGACGCAGAGCCGAGCGACACAGGCCGGGTCCCGACGCGCTGCACGTGCCGGTCGGGTCCGTGACCCTTGAGGGATCAGCCGCCGAGGCGACCGAGCAGCCGGTGCGCACCCGGACCTGTGAGCTCGGCACCGAGGCCACGACGGCCGGCGACGGCCATCAGCAAGGCCTCCCCGGTCCCGTGGACCTCCGGTCCTCGCCCGAAGGCCCAGTCCAGGTCGGTGGCGACGAGCCGCACGTCGCGGGTCCGCACCACCCCGCGCACGACGGGGGCGAACAGCGCTGTCCAGAGCGCCGGCACCAGCCGCTCCGCCGGGATGTCCCGTGGACGGTGCAGCGGCCGCCGGATGTCCTGCTGGTGGATCATGCCGTCGGTCAGCCCGATGGCGCCGCCCATGCCTGCGGTGAGGCCACTGGGGGACAGGTGGCGGCGCAGCAGGTCGAGCAGCTCCTCGGGGCTGCGGCGGGTCTCTGCCAGGCCCACGGCGTTGACCCGGTCGGTGATGAACCAGCCCCGGGCGAAGCGGCCGACGAGCTGGCGCGGCCCCAGCCCTTCGTAGCTGAGCACGTGCGTCACGACGTCCGCGACGCTCCACGCCGCGCACGACGACTGCTCCTGCCACTCGTGCGGCGACAACGACTCCAGCAGCGCGAGCAGGTCCTCGCGCTCGGCCCTCGCCAGCTCCATCAGGCTCATGCGTCCCCCCACGACATCACCGGTGCACTCTCCTCCTGTCGCGCGGTGAACCCCGACGGGAGCGGCGTCCGGCTGTACCTCCGGGGGCCGAGCGGCCGTGGCCGTGCCGCGTCCCGCTGGACGGTCCGGCGAGCGCGACAGGTGACCCGGGCCCGGGTCCGGCGGCACGAGGGCCCTGCGCGCACGCGGGCCGGGCGTCCGACGTGCTCAGGTGACGTGACGGACCGGGCTGCTGCGGCGGACCAGCCGGCCGTACACCGCGCCGGCGAGGGCGTCGGGCATCAGGCGCATGGCCGCCACGGAGGAACGCCGGTAGGTGATGGAGGACTCGGTGGCAGCCAGTCGGGCCACCGGGCGGACCTGACGGGCACGGGTGGCCTCGTAGCGGCGCAGCGCGGGGGCCAGCGGGCGGCCGGCGGCGACGGTGTCGAGGCCGGCGGCGAGCACCGCGGCGTCCTGCAGGGTGGAGTTGACACCCTGGCTCAGGCTCGGCGGCATGGTGTGGGCCGCGTCCCCGAGCAGGGTGATGGCGCCCCGTCCCCACGTGGGCGCGACGGGCTGGGCGAGGTGCTCCCACGGGGACAGGGTGTCCTGCTCGACCGAGCGCAGCAGCTCCGCGACCGGCCCCGGCCACGACCCGAACCGGGTGCGCAGGGCGACCAGCGGCGACGCGCCCGCGGGCAGCCGCTCGGGGACGTCGAACCACCACTGGAGCAGTCCGTCGCCGGCCGGGATCAGCCCGACGTAGCCCTCCGGCCCCAGGACCCCGAGCGCCGTCGACGACCCCGCGACGTCGGGCAGGACGCGGGTGAGGCCCTGCCAGGACGTCCAGCCGGTGGGTCGCGGGCCCGCTCCGGGTGTGAGCGCCGCCCGTACGACCGAGCCGGTCCCGTCGGCCCCGACGACGAGGTCGGCCGCCAGGTGCCGGCCGTCGGCCAGCAGGACCCGCGCGGCGCTGCCGTCGCCGGTGTGGGTGTCGACGCCGGTCGCCCGGTGCCCCAGGCGGACCGTGCCCTCGGGCAGCAGGGCCGCGAGCAGCAGCAGCAGCCGGTCCCGCGGTACGCACGCGGTCGGTGAGCCGAGCCGGCCCGACAGCGCCGCGACGTCCACGTGCATCACCGGCCGGCCCTGCGGGGTGACGGTGCGCAGCGAGGTCAGCACCCGCCCGTGCGGCGTCGGGTCGACCTCGGCCAAGGCGTGCAGGGCTGCGGTGCCGTTGCTCCAGAGGGTCACGGCCGCGCCCCCGGTCCGCAGCACGGGAGCCCGCTCCAGCACCACCACCTCGTGCCCCCGGCGGTGCAGCCCGACCGCCAGCGCCAGACCACCGATCCCGGCGCCGACCACGACGACCCGCACTGGCCCCTCCCCTCGTCGCACCGGCTCCTGCCCTGTCCCACCACGCGCAGTCCGGGTGCGCGCCAGCAGGACCGTGCCGCGCTCACGGGAGGGAGCGCTGCCGGGACGACGTCGGCAGGACCTACCGGGTGAACGACGCGTCGTCGGCGCTCGACGCGCGTCGTCCCGCCGTAGCGTGCGCCGCAGGTCCGGGTGCAGCAGGGGGTGTCGATGCAGGGCCACCGCGCGGGCAGGCTCGTGCTGCGTGGGCTGGGGGCTCACGGCGCCGTCTGGTTCGTGGCCCTCATCGCCGCCGCGGTGCTGCGACGGGAGGACCTCGTGCGGGTCGCCGGCACCGGGCTCGGGCTCAGCATGGCGATCCTCGGCGTGGCCCTGGCCACGGACTTCCGCGGAGCCGCCCACGCCTCGGCCGCTGAGGCATCGCGAGCCGCCCGCATCTCGCCCTACCTCGCCCAGACGTACACCCGCAGTCCGTGGTACCCCCGGGTCTGCGGGGTCCTGTTCGTGTGCGTCGGCTGCCTGTTCGCCTATCGCGCCGTGACGGGCACGCTCTGAGCTCCTGCCGTCCGCCGCGAGGCTCGACGACCTCCGTCTGACCGCCGTGGGTGTGGCACGCCCTCGCGACGATCGCGCAGGGGGGCGACCACCGTCGGGTCTGCGTGTCCTGCTCCGTACGGCTAGGGCCGGGCCGGCTGCCCGACGACGGACCGGTCGCGCAGGCGCTCGACAGCAGCGACGACCGCCTGCGGGGCCTCGGAGGGGATCTGGTGGCCTGCACCGGCGACGACGTCGCTGTCCGAGCGCTCGGACAGCGACGCGAGGTGCCGTTGACCTGCCGTCCACGAGGCGGTGGCGTCCTCCCCCCGGCTGAGGACGACCAGCGGAGGGTCACCGTCCAGCTCCGTCACCGACGCCGCTGCCTGCTCGACGTCGCGCAGGTCCAGCTGTTCCCGGGCCATCGCGACCTCGTCGAGCGTGCTGACGCCGGTGCCGCGCAGCAGGCCGACGGACGGGTCCAGCGCGTCGACGAGCACCAGGCCGCCGACCCGCTCGGGGTGGCGGTCGGCGTAGACCATCGCGAGGTAGCCGCCGAAGGAGTGCGCCACCAGGACGACGCGGTCGTCACCTGCGGCGTGCCGGACGACCGCGTCGAGCTCGTCGACGAGCTCGTCCGCGCCCCTCCCCGCCGTGGCCGGGGCACTGCTCGCGCCGGTCCCGGGCCGGTCGTAGCGGCACACGTGCGCGTCCTGCGCCAGCGTCCGCTCGACCCCGACCCACTGCGCCGAGGTGGCCTCGTCACCGATGCCGCTGACCAGCACCACCGGTGGACCTGTCCCGGCACACCAGGCCTGCTGCGACCCCGCCGGTACGGAGATGCTCGTGGCCTGCTCCCCGGGCACCGGCTCGGGACCCTGGCCGCAGGCGGCCCCGACCGCGGCTGCCAGACCGACCCCTGCCAGGCGCACGCCGACGTGTCGCACCAGCCCGCTCCTCTCGTGACCGTGCCGACGCGCGGCGGGCCGCGACGTCCTCGCGAGAGCATCGCTCACGTCGGGGACCGCGACGCCTCTGCTGCTCGTCGTCGCGCCGGGTCCGGCGACCCGTGCGCGGGGGCGCGGCGGACGACGTCGCGCTGGACCCGCAGGACCGGTCTGGTGGCAGCCCCGGCTACCGGGAGGCCTGCGCCGGTGCGCCCGCGGGGCGGTGGGCGTCGACGGGCAGCCGCAGCGCGGCTTCGGAGAACGCCTCGGGGTCGGCGGCCAGGAGCAGTCCCGCGACCTCGAGCGAGGCCAGGCCGTGCACCGTCACCCAGCACTGGCGGGCGAGGTCCTCTGCCGGCGGCCCGACGAGCGTGCCCGCATCCAGGCACTGCTGCGCCGTGCTCACGACCTGGCCGAACGTCGACGCCCGGCTCTGCTCGCGGGTCGCCCGCGTCGGCGTGAAGTCGGGGATCGCCCGGCCGAACATCACGGAGAACAGCGCCGGCTCCTGCAGGGCGAAGCGCCGGTACGCCCGCCCGATCACGACCAGCCGCTCCGGGTCGGGCGGCGGCGGCGCGTGCTCCAGCGCCTGCCGGCCCGCCTCGCCGAGACGCCGGAACCCCTCTGCGTAGAGGGCGTCGGCGAGTCCGAGCTTGCCCCCGAACAGCGTGTAGACCAGCTGCGTCGAGCCGCCTGCCCGCTGGGCCAGCCGCCGCAGCGACAGCGCGTGCGGGCCGTCCTCCACCAGCATCCGCGCGGCCAGCTCCAGCACCTGCTGACGACGCTCGTCCGGCTCCACACCGGACATCCTCGTGGACAACGCTGTCATGACGGTGTTATACCTGCGTCAGCCCCCGATCGGCCCTGCGGACGGAGCCCGGCATGACCAGCGAGACGACCACCTGGCCCAAGCTCGTCGTCCTGTCCCACGGCCGCGCCCGCGCCGTCCTCGACCGCGGCTGGTGGTCCTGGGCCGGCCCGCACGGCGGCCTGCTCGGCGCACTCCTGCTCCGCACGGCGCAGCAGCTGGCCGGGGACCGGGAGCCACGCGCCCTCAGCGTGCACTACCTGACGGCCCCGCCCGAGGGCCCGGTCGACCTGACCGCCACCGTGCTGCGGGAGGGCGGCTCGAGCGCGGTCGTCCGCGCCGACCTGCACGCACCGGACGGCACGCTGGCCGCCACCGCGGTCCTGACGAGCGGCCGCGCCGCCCGGCGGCCCACGGCCTCGTACGACGTCGTCGCGCCGCCTCCGGCACCACCCGCGGGGCAGTGCGAGCCGCTCGAGATCCCCCCGGAGCTCGTGCCGTTCGCCGGTCACTTCTCCTACCGCCCGGTCGGCCCGGCACCGCTGTCCGGCGGCGACCGCGCCGAGCTGGTCGCGTGGGTGCGGCTGCGTGCGGACGAGGCGTACGACCCTGCCGCGCTCGTGGTGCTCGCCGACGTGCTGCCGCCGGCGCTGTACGGCGCGACCGCGGTCCCCGTGCCCGTCCCGACCGTCGAGCTCCAGGTCGTCCTGGCGGGGGGTGCGCCGGTCCGGGGCTGGGTGCTCAGCCGGATCGCGACCCGCACCGCCGGCGACGGCTGGTGCGTCGACGACAGCGAGGTCTGGTCGCCGGACGGCCGGTTGCTGGCGCAGGCCCGGCAGGTGCGCCGGGTGCTCGGGGAGCTGGCCTGATGACCTCCGCAGCGGTGCCGGTGCCCCTCGTGGAGCGGGTCGACCCGTGTGCCTGGAGGGTCCTCGCCGTCGCCGCAGCCGGGGTCTTCCTCGTCGTCGTCGACGCCACCGTCGTGGACATCGCCTCCCCGGCCCTGTCGCTCAGCGTCCCGTCGGTGAGCCGCGCCGGGCTGTCGTGGGTGCTCACCGCCTGCGCCGTGGTCCTCGGCGCCCTGCTCGTCACCCCCGGGCGGCTCGCGGACGACCGGGGCCGCAAGCGGGTGTTCCTGTCCGGGCACACGCCCTGCTGACACCGCCACCCCTCCCGGGCTGCGCGGGAGGGCGACGGCCAGCAGCGGCACTCTGTTCATGGACACCCGCCTGCCGGGTGCGGCGGGCTCGACCAGCTCCGGGTGCCGGCGGCGCCCGTCGGCGATCACGTGCCGCTGGCCGGTCGGCTACCCGGACGACTCCGGCGCACGCGCCAGGACCAGGTCGAGCAGCCGCGACGGGTCCTGGTGGAGGAGGTCGAGCGCGCGGCGGCTGTGCAGTGCTGCGAGGCCGTGCACGGCGGTGAACAGCACCAGAGCGTCGTCGGCCGAGGCGCCGGGTCGGGCGGCTCGCACGAGCTCGTGCCAGCGGTCCAGGACGGCCAGCGAGGTCTGCCGCAGCTCGAGGCCCGAGGCCTCGAGCAGGTCGTGGCGGGTGGTCAGCTCGAACAGCGCTGGTTGCTCTCGAGCGAAGTTCACGTAGGTCTGGGCCGCGGCCCGGAGCTGGGCGGCGGCATCGCTGGACTGACCGGGCGCACCGAGTCGCCGGGCCAGGTCGTCGAGGCCGCGCTGCGCCAGACTCGCCAGGAGTCGGGCGCGGGTCGGGAAGTAGCGCCGCGGCGCGCCGTGCGACACACCTGCGCGGCGCGCGACCTCCCGGATCGTCACGGCGTCCACGCCGGCGGTGTCGAGCAGCTCGCGGGCCGCCGCCAGCAGCCGCTGACGCAGATCGGTGTCCCTGCCCTGGTGCACGTCGACAGGCTGCCTCACGACGGCCCCTCCCTGAGGTAGACAGTGTCTACTCGTGGACGGGGAGGGGCGCCGTGCTGCTGGGTCTTGGTCTGGTGACTGCCGGGTCGGTCGCTCACGCGACGTGGAACCTGCTGGTCAAGCGCTCAGGAGCCACCGGAGCACCCTTCGTGTGGCTCTACAGCGCCCTGGTCACCCCCGCGCTGCTGGCGGCGCTGCTGCTGCGCGCGCAGGCGTCCGGCGGGCTGGTGTTCTCGCACTGGTGGGCCGGGGTCGTCAGCGCCGGCCTGCACACCAGCTACGCCCTGGTGCTGCAGCGCAGCTACGCCAGCGGGGAGCTCGGCGTGGTCTACCCCGTCGCTCGGGCCGGCGCTCCGGTCCTGGTCGCGCTCGGCGCGGTGGCGCTGCTGCACGCCCGACCTCAGCCGGGCCTGTGGCTCGGCCTCGCCGTCATCGCCGGCGGCATCGCGCTGCTGCTCGGCGGCGGGTCCAGCTCGGCTCCCGCTGCCTGGCGCGCGGCGGCAGCCGGTGGCGCCACCGCGCTCACCATCGCCGGGTACACGCTGTGGGACGGCTACGCCGTCAGCCGGCTGCACGTCGACGTCGTCACCTACCTGACCGTGGGATCCGCTGCCCAGCTGGTCGTCCTGTCCCTGGTCGTCGCCCGGCAGCGGGACCAGGTCGCGGCGGTGGCGCGCCGCCACTGGCGCGCCGCACTGCCGGTCGCCGGGCTGGTCCCGCTCAGCTACGGACTCGTGCTCGCCGCGCTGCACCACCTCGACGTTCAGGTGGTCGCGGCGGCGCGGTCCATCAGCATCGTGGCCGCGACCGTCCTCGGGTGGTGGCTGCTCGGCGAGCCCCGGAGCCCCCGTCGCACCGCCGGCGCCGTCCTCACCACCGCCGGCGTCGCCCTCACCGCCTTGAGCGGCTGAACGTCCTCGCCGTCGGCGTCACGCCGGTCGTCGGCCACCGGGACGGCTGCAGCGTCGCACCGGTCCCGGGCCACCGTCCGGCTCAGCTCTTGACCGCGGAATTCACCGAGCGTAGAAGTGACCACATGACGACTTCCGCGATCGCGGCTCAGGGCCTGCACGTGGAGCGACGGGGCAGGGCGGTGCTGCGCGGGCTGACGTTCACCGTGCCGGCGGGTCGGATCACCGGACTGCTCGGACCGAGCGGCTGCGGCAAGTCGACGCTGCTCCGCTCGGTCGTCGGGGTCCAGGCGGGCGTGCACGGGACGCTCACGGTGCTCGGCCGGCCCGCCGGCGATGCCGACCTGCGCCGGCGCATCGGCTACGTCACGCAGAGCCCGGCGGTGTACACCGACCTCACCGTGCGCCGGAACCTGCGGTACTTCGCCGAGGTGGTCGCCGCCCCTGCCGCACGGGTCGGTCAGGTGCTCGCCGAGGTCGACCTCGCGCACGCCGCCGAAGCCCGCGTCGACCGGCTCTCCGGCGGCCAGCAGGCCCGCGTGTCCCTCGCGACCGCGCTGCTCGCCGAGCCCGAGCTGCTCGTCCTCGACGAGCCGACCGTCGGGCTCGACCCGGTCCTGCGGCGCGACCTGTGGCGACTGTTCCGGCGCCTGGCCGACGCCGGACGCAGCCTCGTGGTGAGCAGCCACGTCATGGACGAGGCCTCCCGCTGCGACCGGCTGCTCCTGCTGCGCGACGGGCAGCTCGTCGCCGACGACACCTTCGACGGCCTGCTGAGCCGCACCGGCGCAGGCGACGTCGAGCAGGCCTTCCTCACCCTCGCCTCGAAGGAGGTGCTCGCATGAGCGCCCGCCTGACCCTCGCCACCGCGCGCCGGGTCCTCGCCCAGCTCGGCAACGACCACCGCAGCGTCGCGCTCATGCTCGTCGCGCCGCTCGTGCTGCTGACCCTCCTGCGCTACGTCTACGACGACGCGCCACAGGTGTTCGACCGCGTCGGCGGGCCGCTGCTGGCGCTGTTCCCCTTCGTCACCATGTTCCTGGTGACCAGCGTCGCCATGCTCCGCGAGCGCACCTCCGGCACGCTCGAGCGCCTGCTCGCCATGCCGCTCGGCAAGGGCGACCTGCTCGGCGGGTACGCGCTGGCGTTCGGCTGCATCGCCGTCGTCCAGACCCTGCTCGCCAGCGCCCTGTGCCTCGGACCGCTCGGACTCGACGTCGCCGCCCCGCCCGGCCTGGTGGTGCTGCTCGCCGTCCTCGACGCCCTGCTCGGCACGGCCCTCGGGCTGCTGCTCTCGGCGTTCGCCCGCACCGAGTTCCAGGCCGTGCAGTTCCTGCCGGCGGTGATCCTGCCGCAGCTGCTGCTGTGCGGGCTGTTCGCGCCGCGCGAGGCGATGGCCGCACCGCTGCAGTGGCTGTCCGACGTCCTCCCGCTGACGTACGCCGTCGACGGCATGCAGCGGGTCGTCGCCACGACGGACGTCACCGGCGGCCTCGTCACCGACCTCACGGTCGTGCTCGGCTGCGTCGTGGGCTTCCTCGCCCTCGGCGCCGCGACCCTGCCCCGCCGCTCCCGGTGACCGCTCCACGGCGTACGGGCCGCCGCCCCGGCGACAGCGGTGCCCGCGAGGCGATCCTGCGGGAAGCCCGCCAGAGCTTCGGCTCGGCAGGCTTCTCCGGCACCACGATCCGGGGCGTCGCACGCGCAGCCGGCGTCGACCCGGCGCTCGTGCACCACTACTTCGGCACCAAGGACGAGCTGTTCGCGGCCTCGCTCGAGCTGCCCTTCGACCCGTCGGTCGTCGTGCCGGCCCTGCTTGCCGAGGGGCTGGACGGACTGGGGGAGCGGGTGGTCCGCACCTTCCTCGGCGCCTGGGACGCCACCCCCGGTCAGGGGCCGCTGCTGGCGCTCCTGCGCAGCGCCGTGTCCGACGAGCGCGCGGCGCAGTCGCTGCGCGAGTTCGTCACCCGGGTCGTTCTCGTGCCGCTCGCCCGCGCCGCCGGACCGGACGGGGCCGAGCTCCGGGCCTCGCTCGCGGCGTCGCAGGTGGTGGGCCTGGCGGTGGCGCGCTACGTCGTACGCCTCGAGCCGCTGGCATCGGCATCTGCCGACGAGCTGGCGCCGCTCATCGGGCCGACGCTCGACCGGTACCTGGGAGCAGGCCCCGGCGACAGCTCCGGCGCCCCTCGGCATTAGTGAGCGTCGCGGTGGAGGCCGCGGGTGTCCTCCCGCCGCCGGCCCCCGTGCGTCCTCCGGCCGGCAGGACCCGTGGGGCTGGTCCGGGCTGTCGCTCACCATCTGGACGAGCGATCCCGGTCCACGGCCGCACCGCGCTCGCCCGTGCAGGGCGGACGCTCCTGCGGGTACACGGTCGGCATGAGCACGCGGCCGGCCGGCGGTCTGTCGGCGGCGGAGGTGCTGCGCGTGCTCGCGGCCGTGGAAGCGGTCGGGCTGCAGGCGTGGGTCGCCGGCGGTTGGGGGGTGGATGCTCTCGTCGGCCGACAGACGCGGCCGCACCGCGACCTCGACCTCGCGCTCGACGTCACCCGTGCCGGCGTGGAGCGAGCACTCAGCGCGCTGGAGCCGCTCGGCTACCACGTGGAGACGGACTGGCGGCCCTGCCGGGTCGAGCTGGCTGCCCCGTCCGCGCGGTGGGTCGATCTCCACCCCGTGACCTTCGACGACCGGGGCACGGGCTGGCAGGCCGACGTCGACGGACTGCCACCCTTCCGCTACCCGCCGGACGCCTTCAGCAGCGGCACGATCGACGGTCGTGCTGTGCGGTGCCTGTCCGTCGTCCAGCAGCTCCGCTTCCACGAGGGGTACCCACCGCGGCCGCAGGACCTCGCCGACGTCGCGCTGCTGCGACGGCTGCGCGGCTCGACGCGTTGACGCGCGGCGTGCGCTCCGCGGGTGAGGCGTCCAGAGGGCTGTCCCGCCGACAGGTCCGCGACCGGACGCTGTACCGGTAGACCGTCCTCCCGTGGACAGGGTCGCCGGGTCGGTGGGGGGCGACGGTCAGGCCAGCTCGGCGTCGTAGGCCAGGATCGCCGCTTGGACCCGGTTGCCGACCTCGAGCTTCATGAGCACGCGCGACACGTGGGCCTTGACGGTCGCCTCGGTGAGGAAGAGCCGACGCCCGACCTCGGCGTTCGACAGGCCCTCGCCGACGGCCACGAGCACCTCCCGCTCGCGCTCGGTCAGCGCCGCGAGCCGGCTCCGGGCCTGCGCACGGCGGGCGGCCGCCGGCGAGGTCCCCGACGAGCGGAACTGCTCGACGAGTCGGCGGGTGGCCCCGGGCGAGAGCATCGCGTCGCCCGCCGCCACGACGCGCACCGCCTCGACGAGGGTCCGTGGCGGGGTGTCCTTGAGCAGGAAGCCGCTCGCCCCCGCCCGGAGCGCGCCGGCGACGTGCTCGTCGAGGTCGAAGGTCGTGAGCACCAGCACGCGCGGCGCCGGCACCAGCGCGGTGACGGCGGCCGTCGCGGCGAGGCCGTCCATCCTCGGCATCCGCACGTCCATGAGCACGACGTCGGGCCGGTGCCGCCGCACCGCGTCCACGGCCTCGTCGCCGTCCGAGGCCTCCCCGACGATGAGGAGGTCGTCCGCGCTGGCCAGCACGGCCCGCAGCCCGGCCCGCACCAGGGCGTCGTCGTCGACGAGCAGGACGCGCGTCGGAGCCGGGGCCGGCGTCTCCCCGCTCATCGCGGGACCCCAGCACGGTGCTCGACCCGCTGCTCCGGCGTCGCCGGCGGGCCGCCTGCACCGGCCCACGGCAGCCGGGCCCGCACCACGAAGCCGGCCCGCTGCGGTCCCGCCTCGAGCCGGCCGCCGGCCAGCGCCACCCGTTCGCGCAGGCCCACCAGGCCGGTCCCCGGCGTCGACGTCGCGGTGCCGCTGCCGCGGGACGTGCTGCTGACCTCGACCACGAGCTCGCCACCCGGGGCGCCGGCGAGGCGCACGACGACCGAGGCCCCCGGTGCGTGCTTGTGGACGTTGGTCAGCGCCTCCTGCACGACCCGGTGGGCGGTGCGACCGACCAGGGCCGGCGGCACCGCGTCCGCGGGCACGTCGTCGACGAGGCGCACGTCCACCCCCGCCGCCGCGCTGCGTCCGACCAGCGCGGCGACGTCGGCCAGCTCCGGCTGGGGGCGCAGGGCGGACGTGGACGTGCCGGGGCCGCCGCACTCGGTGCGCAGGACGCCGAGCACGCCGCGCAGGTCCTCCAGCGCCTCGTGCGCCGTGGTCCGGAGCAGCCCCGCGACCCGCTCGACGTGCTCGGGACCGGCGGCAGGAGTCACCTCGAGTCCTCCCGCGTGCAGGGCGAGCAGCGAGAGGCGGTGCCCCAGCACGTCGTGCATCTCGCCGGCGATCCGCGCCCGCTCGGCCGAGCGCGCCTGCTCCGCGCGCAGGGCCTGCTCGACCTCGGCCCTCTCGGCACGCTCGCGCAGGGCGCGCACGAGCTCCCGTCGCGCACCGACGTAGGCGCCCGCGAGCACCGGGGCGCCGACGAGGACGGCCGTCGCACCGAGCAGCGCCAGCACGTCGGTCGGCGCGGACCCCTCGGCGGTGACCGCCGCGTACGCCAGCGCCCCCGCAGCCACACCCACGGCGAGGTCCCGTCCACGCCGCCGGACGGCGAGCGTGAGCAGCGCGAGCGGGAGCACGACCTCGGACGCGCCGACGAGCACCGCGCCCGCGGCCAGCAGCGACACGGCGAGGGGGAGCCGGCGCCGCCACCAGAGCGCCCCCGCCACGACGAGCGTGGCCGTCACGCGCTGCCACGTCGGTGCGGCGCCCGGCGCCACCTCTCCCGCGACCTCGACGGCGACGAGCACCGCGGCGGCCAGCAGAGCCACCGCGGTGCACGCGGCGTCCGCCAGGCGGCCGCGGGAGCGGTCCCAGCGCTCCGCGAGCCCGTCGGCCGGACGCGCCGGCGGCGACGGCGCGCGTGCGGACCCCGGTGCCGCTGACCCCGTCACGCCGCCAGCGTACGGAGCCGGAGGGCGCCGTGGGCCCGACGGGAGGAGGCCCCCGCCGCGCTCGACCCCCTCCTCCCGTCGGCCCCGCTCCCCGACGATCGGCCGATGCCCCGGGCGGGCCGGTCCGAGCACGCTCGGGACATGACGCCCCAGCCGCACGCGACCCGCCTGCCGTCCTGCACGGGGACCACCACCGGGCGGTCCCCGTCCGCCCGGTCCGGTGCCGGTGCGCACCTGCCGTGGCGGAGGACCGGTCGGGTGGCCCCGTCGGACGCCCGCTACCTGCTGGTGGCCGCCGGTCTCCTGCTGGCCCTCACCGCGGCGGTGGCGGCCCCGGCCGGTGCGCTGGGCCCCGACGGCGGGGCTGCCTACCTCGGCGCGATGACGCCCGTGATGATGGGGGCCCCCACCGCGGTGCTGCTGGTCGTGCGGCGCCGGCTCCGCCGGCCGGGCCGCTTCCTGACCGGTGCCGCCGCCGCGCCCCTGCGTCCGCTGCGCCCCGTCCTGCTCACGGGCCTGGCCCTTGCAGTCGCCCTCGTCGTCGTGCCGCTGCTCGCCCAGGCGCTGGCCGTCCTCGCGGGGGTCCGCGAGGTGGCGCCGGCCCCCGAGCTCCCGTCGCTGCTGGCCGTGGCGCTGCCCGCAGTGCTCGCCGTGCAGCTGGTGCTGTCGACGGGAGAGGAGCTGGCGTGGCGCGGGGAGGCGCTGACCGTCCTCGCACCGCTCGGCTTCTGGCGGGCCAACGGCCTCGTCAGCGGCGTCTGGGCGCTGTGGCACCTGCCGCTGCTCACCGGGTACGCGCTGCTGGGCGTCGAGCGTTGGGTCGACCTGCTCCTGCCCACGGCCACCATCGTCCTCGGCGGCCTCGTCCTCGGCGGCGCGCGGTACCTGTCGTCCTCGGTCTGGCCGGCCGTGCTCGGGCACGCGCTGATGAACAGCGTCGTGGTGCTGCTCACGGCGAACCTCACGGCCCCGGGCGAGGACTCCGCCGCCTGGCTCTACCCCGTGATCGTGTGCGCGTGCTGGGCGGGGCTCGTGGTCCTCGTCGCGCACGTCCTGCGCCGCCGCGACGAGGCGGACAGCGGATCCTGACCGGCGACGACGGGCGACCGTCCGCACGCGCTGCCCCGGCCTCGCGGGTGACGACGCCGTCGCGGCGACCGGCTGACCGCCGTCACCGCGGTGGACGCACCGCGCTCAGGTCTGCGGCGCCGCGAGGAAGGACGTGCGCGCCACGTCCAGCATCCCCTGGCGCTCCTCGGCGCGCAGGTAGCCGGCCCGCACCTGGCGGTCCACGGCCCTGGCGTAGCGGGCGACGTACTGGTCGACCGAGCCGTAGCGCGTGGCGAGCTCAGCGGCGCTGAACGGCTGCCAGCCGCCCCAGTTGCCGCAGAGGTCGACGATGCTCGTCGTGCCGACGGGCGTCAGCGCGACCGGGAGCGGCCGGCCGAGGGGCAGCACGGCCTCGGGGAAGCGCACCCCGCCGAGCGGCTGCGCCGTGTCCGGGTCGACCTGCGGCACCTGCAGCGCCACGCCGGGCAGGTCGTTGAACGACGCCGACCCCTGCGGCGCCGCCGTCGTGCGGAAGCGCCGGGAGGGCGGCAGCGCGCCGCGCACGGCGGTGCCCGGCTGCTCGACGACCCGGGTCAGGTCCTCGACGACCGTGCGCAGGTACGGGCGGTAGTTGATCGGGTTGCGGGGGACGACGACGCCGCCGTTGCACCGCAGGGCACCGAAGACGGTGGCGTCGGGGTAGGCCGCGCCGGCGTGCGGCGAGGGCCAGTCGTAGCGGCGGGCCCGCCGCCACGGCAGGTCGCCCTGCGCGGAGACGCTGGCGCGGACGCGGTAGAAGTCGGTGTAGTTGGCGACGTCGACGAACGTCGGGTCGGTCTGCGGGCGGGTCAGCAGCTGGTCCAGCCGCAGCGGCACCCCGTCGGGCAGGACGTACGGCCGCTGGGCCGCCGCGCCCGCGAGCTGGTTGATGGCGAGCCAGTTGCCGGCCCCGCTGACCGCGACCGCCGCGTCGAACACCCGCCTGCCGGAGCGCGGGTCGACGTTGAAGCCCTCCGCGACGAGCGTGTTGACGAACCACGCGCTCTGGCTGACGCCCGCCAGCACGCTGCCGTCGTAACGCGGGAGCGCCGGTGCACCCGCCGGCCGGGGCGTGCGCCCCTCCAGCAGCCGGCCGAGGTCGCGCACGATCACCTCACCGACGCCCTGCGCCGTCGCCGGCACGCCCGCCGAGATGCCGGTCTCCCACTGCACCCGGGCGTACGACACCCCCTGCTGAGCGAGGAAGGCGTTGCCGAGCCCCGCCGGGTAGGTCACCCCGGTCGGCGTCGTCGGTGCCGCGAGCAGCGGCAGGTCGTGCAGCGCCGTGAGGACCAGGGGCGAGCCGCGGTTCTCCGCCTCGACGAGCACCAGGTCCTCGCGCGTCGCTCCGGTGGGGGCGATGAGCTCGAACTGCGACGTCCAGACGTAGCGCCCGTCGGCGTCCTTGGGCAGCGCGTCCAGGCCGGCCACCCGCTCGCGCGGGTCGACGACCCCGGTGAGGGCGCCGGTCGTGCGCGTCCACGAGGCACCGGCGAGCACCAGCTCCTGCGAGGTGGAGGACACGCCCGTGACGGCCGACCTCAGGGAGGTCGACGGCCAGGCCTGCGCGGGCCCCGCGAGGGGGACGGCCAGGGCGCAGGCGGTGCCGACGCCGAGGGCGGCGGCAGTGGCGCGGACGGCGGTGCGGCGGGACGGGCGGGCGGACGAAGGCACGGGTCTCCTCGGGCGCGGCGGGATCGGGCGACACCGTACGCGCGAGGTGCGACCTGGCTCACACCGGCACGCCGCGCGCTGCCCCCGGCGGCCCCGGCGAGGCCAGGCATGAGTGCGGCCAAGTCCCAGCACGCTCGCTGGGGGCACCGATCCGACGCTGGCTCAGCGGGCGAGGCGGTACAGGACCGGGCGCGGTGCGGTGCGGTGCTCGGCGAAGGTGCGCAGCACGAAGGTGCGGAAGCTGGGCTTGAGCACCAGGGCGGGAAGGATGTCGCGCAGCCGGTCCCAGCGGCAGTGGTTGACCAGCGTGTAGCTGCCGGGGGCGCTGGGGTCCAGGGGGCGCAGGACGGTGGAGTTGTCCAGGCCGGTCTGGTCCTGGAACCAGCCGGCGGTGAACTGCCAGGCGTGCAGGTTGGCCTCCACCTCGTCTGCGGTGAAGTAGTTGAACAGGAACACCCCGGGGCGGTCGTGGTCGACGTCGCCGATGCGCCGGGCGTTGCTGGCGGCGAAGGCCAGCGTCGCGGCCCCCGCGGCCTCCAGCTCGCCCACCAGGTCGGTCAGGGCGTCTACGCCGGCCAGCGCGGCGGCACCGGCCGGGTCCTCGGTCTGGACGAGCAGGACGGCGTCGAAGGCCGGGAGCGGGGGGTGCTGGCCGGGAAGTGGGCGGGTGCCGGGCGGGCGCAGGACGCCGCGGAAGACGTCGGCGCGCTGGACGCGTGGGTCCTGGCGCAGCCCCTGCGCGGCGGTGTGCATGAGCCTGAGCAGGGCGCGGCGGCGTGCGCGTGGCAGCGCCGGCGGCAGGCGCCACGGCCCGGAGCTGGCGCCCACGTAGACGTAGCCGGTGCCGGACGGCGCGATGAGCCGGGCCCGGGACCACGGGGAGGGACGTCGATCCGGAGACGGCGCGGGGTGTGCTGCAGCGGTGGACGCTGGTGCACCAGCCGCAGGTGCGGAGGGACGGCCGGAGGCGGTGGTCGAGCCGGCGTGCTCCGCGGACGTGTGCATGCGGGGAGCCTGGCCTGCCCCGTGCCGGTGTTCAAGCGTGATGAACGAGCCAAGGCCCTGATCGCGCCGGCCCGTGACGGGCAGGCCGGTCGGACGCCTGCTGCTTCAGTTCCTCGGTCGTGAGACGGCACAGCTGGGACGGTCGGGCACGCTTGCTGCCGCGTGCCGGACGCTCGCCGGGGACACCTAGCCTGCGCCCATGGACGGGCTCACGTACGCGGAGGTCGGGCGAACGCGCGAAGCTGAGCTGCCCTCGGGCTACCGGCACCTGCACCGCGAGCGGGTCATCGGCCGCGGGCGGCGCGACTTCGAGCGCGCGGCCGGTGCGGTCATGAGCTGGGGCGTGCAGCGCGGCGCCGGCCTCGCGGTGCACGCCGGCGCCGCACGTGCTGCGCCGGGGGTGCGGGTGACCGTGCGCCTGGGCGTGGGGCGCATGGCCGTGAGCGCTCCCTGCGTGGTCGTCTACACCGTCGAGGACGACCGGCGCCGCGGCTTCGCCTACGGCACCGCTGCTGGGCATCCGGAGCGTGGCGAGGAGCTGTTCGTCGTCGAGCTGCGCGATGACGACACCGTCGCGCTGATGATCCGCGCCTTCTCGCGACCGGCGGCCTGGTGGTCGCGGCTCGGGAGCCCGGTCGCCCGGCTCGTGCAGTCCCGCGTCACCGAGCGCTACCTGCGGTCTCTCGACCACTGAAGGCAGTCGGACACGGCCCGTCTCGGACAGCCAGCGACCCGCTCGTCCACCGTGCGTCAGCGCGTCTGCTGCTCGCTGGGCGTGCTCCTCGTCGGAGGCGTCGAGCCCGACGCGGTCGACTGGCCAGCCAGGTACAGCGCCGCCTCGACGAACACCGCCACAGCCGCTCCCACGTAAAGGCCGCGGGGGTAGGCCCCGTTCCACATGGCTGCGCACCACCCCAGAGCAGCTCCGGCTGCGGCGGCCCGCGCGAGCGTGGTGACCAGGCCACGCCGATGCGCGCGCCGCCACCTGTCCTCGAGCCATGCGCCTCGTGTGGAGGCGTGGGCCAACTGCTGCAGGGGCTGATGCAGGGCGAGCAACAGCGCCGCCACCGCGAAGGAGGCGATCACCAGGAACAGCAGGCCGACGGGCCACAGGCCCTGACCATCGTCATCGACGCCGCCCGCGAACAGGTCCACGCTCCAGCACAGGACGAGGCCGGCCGGCACGACGAAGACCAGCTGCGGGTCGCGCCGAGACGCGGCCCACGCCCCCAGGCCCAGCAGGATCACGATCAGCGACACGACCTGCCACGCCTGGTAGGGCCCGGTCAGCTCGCCCGTGCTCGCCTTCACGTCCTTGGTCTGGTCCCAGCCCAGCAATGCGCCGTAGGCAGCCGCGACGCCTGCGACGAGCAGGGCCGACGAGCGCAGGTCCGGGTACCTGGATGCGTTCACGGGATCAGCCTCGGGCCTGTGCGTCGACGACGCATGAGTAGGAGCACCTACGTCGGCCGCACGCGGAACAGCCCTGAGCGGCGGTGCTCCCGCGGCTGCCGAGCGCGAGGGGCACCTGTCGCCGTCGCCGATCGCGCCGGCGTTGTCTCAGGTCCCGGCGCGTGCGGCGCTTCGACGTCCGCCCCTGCTCAGCATGGGGGAGGGTCAGGCGGTAGCGGCAGACTTAGGAGTCTGATGACACGACTGCTCGTGCTCCGCCAGCTCGGCCTGATCGTCCTGGGCCTCGCCGTCGGCTGGGCGCTGGGTGCTCTGGCTTGGCAGCTCAACGCTGCGCTCAGCTGGCTGCTGGCCGCTTGTGCAGTGGGTGGGGCGGTGGTCAGCTGGTCGCGGGACCGTGTCGCCGCCTTCACCTTCGCCACGTCGCTCGCGACCTCCCTCGTCCTCGTTGCCACGCTGTTCACGTTCGCCTCCTGGGCGATCTCCGACTTCGAAGGCTGAGCCGCGCGCGCAGCTGGCCCGAAGGCCCCACCGGGGACCTGCTGCCAGGTAGGGGCTGGCGGCCGGAGACGACCGGGCGAGGGAAGCCACGACACCCCCGTGTCCCGTGGCCTCCCAGCAGCCGATCGGCCGCCGGAGTCGCTGGCGGCTCAGAGCCGACCACCGCTGTCTGCGGGGGCGGTCCCGATCGACGAACGTGCTCCGGGACATCGCCGATCTTGCGGGACGCCCGTCAGTAGCCCATCGCTGACCGGGACAGGCTTGACCGGCGCCGGGTGGACCGCGTGCACTGTCGTCGTGGACACCGATCCAGAGATCGCGCAGGACAGCCCGCTGCCGGTGGCGTGCACGCTCGGCCCGGACGACGGCCGGTCCCGCATGCTGCGTTGGCGGCGGCTCCACGAGGCCGCTGGCCCCGTCGCCGACCTCGACGCGGGCCGGCTCGAGGTCCGGTACCAGCCAGGCCCGGGTGTGTGGGCGGAGCTTGCCGACCTGGCCGCCGCCGAGCAGACCTGCTGCTCCTTCGCGACCTGGAGCGTGTCGGAGGTCGAGGGTCAGCCGGTCCTGCGTGTGGTGTCTCCGAGCGGCACGCCGGAGGCGGTCGCGCCCATCGCGGCGCTGTTCGGGGCCACCTGACCACGTCGCAGTAGCCGGGGCAGGACGGCAGGGCCAGGACCCCGCGGCCGGCCGTCATCGAGGCGCTGGCCGGCTCGCCGCCCCAGCCCTCGACGTGCGACCTGGCGGCAACAGCCCGCCGTGCTCGCCACCGGCCTGCCTCGCCACCGCGCGGATCGCGGCGTGCAGGTCGGCCGGGGCCGTCGCGCGCGCGGCTCGACCCATCGACGCGCGCGTCGTCAGCCGGTCCAGGCGATCCGCGTACGACGCTCGACGTGGTCCAGCGGCCACGCCCCGTACGCCGCGAGCCTCACCTCCCCGTGCGCAACCGCCTGCTCCTCGACGACGGGTGGCTCGCTGGACGCTCCGCTCGGGTTGCGTGTCCCGGCGTCCGGGCGGGACGGCGACCGGTCACGCGAGGGCGGCCTCGACGGCGGCCTGGACGTGGAGCCGGGCCGTCGGCAGCAGCGGTACGGCGCAGTCGTCCGGGCCGAGCAGCAGCTCGAGCTCGGTGCAGCCCAGCACGACCGCCTCGGCACCCTGCTCGACGAGCCGGGCCAGCACACCGCGCAGCGCCGTACGGGTGCTGTCGGACAGGACTCCGCGGCACAGCTCGTCGAAGATCGCCGTGTCGAGCCGCTGGCGGTCGGCCTGGCCCGGCACGAGGACGTCGAGGCCGTGCGTCGCGAGCCGTGCGGCGTAGAACGGCTCGGCCATCGTCGCGCCGGCGCCGGTGAGCCCGACGCGGGTCACCCCGAGGGCGGTCGCGGCCTGCGCCGCGACGTCGGCGATGTGCAGGAACGGCACGCCGAGGCCGGCCTCGACCACCGGCGCCGTCTTGTGCATGTAGTTGGTGCAGAGCACCAGCAGCTCGGCGCCCGCCGCCTCGAGCGCCTTCGCCTCGCGCAGCAGCAGCTCGGCCGCGTCGTCCCAGCGGCCCTGCACCTGCAGCTCGCGCACCAGCGCGAAGTCCAGGCTCCGGATGAGCAGGTCAGCGCTGGCCAGCCCGCCCAGCCGTTCGCGCACCAGCTCGTTGGCGAGCCGGTAGTACAGCGCCGTCGACTCCCAGCTCATCCCGCCCAGCATCCCGATCGTCCGCATGTGCCCAGGCTGACGGACCACGAGCAGCGGCACCAGACCGCCGGGCCGACGGGCACCTCCAACCTCTGCTTGGGTCTGGACGATGAGCGGCATCGACGATCCCCGACGGCTGCTCGTGTTCCGCCAGGTCGCCCGCGCCGGGTCACTCGCCGGCGCCGCGCGGGCGCTGGGCTGGACGCAGCCCGCGGTCAGCCAGCACGTGCGCCGCCTGGAGGAGGCGGCCGGCACACCGCTGGTCGTGCGCGCGGGCCGCGGCGTCGTCCTCACCGAAGCAGGCCAGGTCCTGCTCCGGCACGCCGACGCCGTCGCCGACCGGCTCGAAGCGGCCGAGCAGGACCTCGCCGCGCTCGCGGGCCTGCAGACCGGACGCGTGAGGATCGCTGCGTTCCCGACCGCGTCCGCGGTCCTGCTCCCGCGGGTGCTGGCTGCGCTGCTGCAGCGCGCACCGCACCTGGACGTGCGCCTGACCGAGCTCGAGCCGCCCGAGGCCGAGGCCGCGGTCCGCGACGGCGCGGCGGACCTCGCCGTGGTCTTCCGCCACGCGCTCGACACAGCCCCCGTCGAGGGCGACCTGCTGCGCGAGCCACTGACCCGGCACCCGGTGCTGGCGGTCGTGCCAGCAGCACGGACAGCGTCCCCGCAGGCGCTCGGTGACCTGGCCGGTGAACGGTGGATCGCCGGCTGCGAGCGCTGCCGCGCACACCTGCTGCGGTGCGCGTCAGCGGCGGGCTTCACGCCCGATGTGCGCTTCGCCACCGACGACCACGTGGTCGTCCAGCGGCTCGTCGCTGCAGGGCTCGGCGTCGCGCTGCTGCCGGACTGGGCGCTGAGGGCCTCGTCGCAGGAAGGCGTCCGCGCGGTGCCCGTCCTCGGAGTGGACGACCGCATCGTCGAGGTGCTCGTGCGCCCCGACGCCCGCCGCATCCCGGCCGTCGCCGCCGTGCTGACCGAGCTCTCGTCGGAGCGTGCCGCGACTGTGGCCGCTCAGGGAGCTGCCGAGTCCCGCTGACCGATCGTGCTTGTCGGGACCGGCCCGGTAGCTCGACCCACTCGCCCGACGGTCGAGCCGGCGCTCGCCTCGACCGTGTCTCGACGGCTTCCGCCTCGTGCAGCGCCCGACTACCGGCCCGCCGCTGAGTGGCTGGACGCCTCAGCGTGTGGACCCAGGGCGCCGTGAACAATGGCGTGAGCGGTCTGGCGGACGGTGGCCGCGGGGGCGTCTGCCGGGCCGGTGACGAGGACGAACTGCGCCCCGACGTACAGCGTCATCAGCGTGCCCACGGTGCACCGTCTGCCGGGCGCGCTGCCCCGCTACACCACCGGCCGTGTCGGCATGATCGGCGACACCGCCCACGGCACCCTGCCCACCATGGGAGCGGGGGCAGCCACCGCCCTCGAGGACGCCCTGTGCGTCAGCCTGCTGATCGGCGCGCCCTTGGCTGCAGGCGGACGGCTGACCCCCGCACTGCGGGGCTTCGGCGCCGCTCGCCGACCGCGGTGTCGCGCCCTGGCGGTCCGCGATCGCGTCCGCTTGCGTCGGCTCCCGTCTGGGGGGCGGCTGGCAGCAGACCCTCCGCAACAGCCTCTCATGCGCCGCACCCCGACCGGCGCCATCCTCCGCGGCTCCCACGTCGCAACCGGCTGGACCGCACCCCAGCCGGCGGCACCGGTGCACTGAAGTCGCGCGCTCACCGACGAGCTACCGACCCGCAACGCGGCGAGACGACCACGCTCCTCGGTCCCGGGCACGTCCACCCGGCGCGTCCGGCCAGCGGCCGGACGACCGCAGCGATCGTGTCCGGTACGCGAACGGCCATCGGCACAGGACGGGTCGAGGAGCCGCCACGTAGGAGATCGATGACGGGGACGACCTCACGGCCTGCGGAACAGGTACTCCGCGAAGATGCCGTCCTCGGAGTACTCGGCAGCCTCGATGTGGAAGCCGGCCCGCTGCGCCAGAGCTTCGAAGACCCAGGTGTAGGTCGAGTGCTCGTCTCGGGCGTGCTCCTCGTAGTCAGCACGGCTCCACCCGTCTCCACCCTCGGGTCCGCCGGTGGCGCACCAGGCCTCGAGGCGGTCCTCGGCCTCGTGGGGCTCGAAGGAGTAGATGACGTCCCAGACCCGCAGGAGTCCGCCCGGCCGCAGGGTCCGGTGGATGCGTGCGAGGGCTACGCCCTTCCAGAAGTCGGGCAGGTGGTGCAAGGCATACCGGCTGTAGGCGATGTCGGCGGCTGCGCCTCGATGCTCGTAGTCGAGGAAGCCCGCCTGCACCACGTCGACGTTGTCGACCTGCTCGCGGGTGAGCTTGTCCTGGAGCTCGGCGATCATCACCGGAGACACGTCGACGGCTACCACCCGGTCGCAGACGGCTGCTGCCGCTATCGCGAACTGACCCGTGCCCGTCCCCAGCTCGACGACGACGGACTCCCGGCTCAGGCCCCACCTCTGCAGCAGAGCCACCTCGCGATCCGGTGAGGCGTCCTCGATCGCGTCGTACCGGGCGACGTGCTCAACATCGAGGTTCTCGCGCCCGGCACTGGCGACCTGGTCCAGACGCCAACCAGGCTGGGCCACGGTGTCGCTTCTGCGCATGCGCGCAACCTCGTGGTGGCGGACCGTGCAGCACGTCTCGCCCCGGGGCACGACGACGGGGCGTCCCTGAGAGCCGACCGTCCACCGGACGGACGGCGATGAGCTCCGGGGACGTGTGAGAGCGGACGGCGCTGCTCCTACGCTCTCCGGGTGCTTGTAGGGCGAGCGAGAGCGACCGCGTCGCGGCCCGGGTCGCGGACGCAGCGGGTGGCTGGACTGGTGGTGGTGCTCGCCGCCGTGATCGTGGCGCTGCCGACCTCGGCCGCCGGACCGGGCCGGGCGGCCGTGGCCGGCGCCGTTCTGGTGGCGCTCACCGCCGCCGCCGCCGCGGTCAGGTCGGCCCCTGCAACGCGGGCGCTGGTGTTCCTCGACGTCGTGTTCGCCGTCTTCGCCGCTGGCTCCCTCAGCGGCTGGCCGCCGCCGCTGACCGCCGTTCTGGTCTGCGTCCTGCCTCTCGGCGTTCTGCTGGGGTGCGCCCGCGCGGGGTGGTTGCAGCCCGCAGCGCCGTGGCTGCGCCGGGGCCACTCGGACCCGGCGACCCTCGCCCTCGGCGCAGGGACCGTGGTGCTCGCCGGAGTCGGGCTCACGCTGTGGGCGGTGACCGTGCGACCAGAGCCGGCGCCGTACCTGCTGGCGCTACAGGCGCTGCCGGTCTGGGTGGGCGTGGCCGGGGTCGCCGGCTTCGCGCTGGTGAACCCGCTGTGGGAGGAGGCGCTGTTCCGCGGCGTCCTGCTCGAGGAGCTGACCGGCACGTGGGGGGTCCGGGCGGCCCTGACGGTGCAGGCGCTGGTGTTCGGGGCGGCGCACTGGGCCGGCTCCCCGTCCGGGTGGGTGGGGATGTGCATGGCCGCCGCCTGGGGGCTGGCTCTGGGGGTCATCCGGGTGCGCAGCGCAGGGATCCTCGTTCCGTACCTGGTTCACGTCTGTGCGAACGCGGTGATCGGGGGTCTGGCCCTTGCCCTGCTCCGCTAGGCGTCCGGCAACTCACCGACGGCGCGGGACGTCGAGGCCGTGCCCACAGCCAGGTGGGGGTGTCACACCGGCGGCCGGTACCGGTGAGCTGTCACGCGCCAGACCCACCAGGCGGTCCAGAGGAGGTACGCCGCGAAGACCGCGAAGAAGATCGCGGGTAGGCGGTCCTCCCCGCCGCTGTGGGCCACCCACGTCATGACCGCGACGACGACGCTGCAGAGCAGGACGGTCGCTGCCCAGAACTGGTCGAGGTCTGTCCTCAGCTTGCGGCGGAGCTCCGGCTCACGCTCGGGTCGCTTCCAGTACGCGGGGTGCGGCACCCGCACGAGATCCAGACTGGCCCGCTGCACCATGTACCGCGACCCTGCTACCAGGCCCAACAGGACCATCGCCAGCACGCCGAACGAGAGCAGCGCCTCGGCGCGCGAGCCGTAGCGGTCGGCCGCGCCGATGCGTCGAAGTGCAGCGGTAGGCGCTGTGGGAGCAACCACGCAGCAAGCAGCACGCTCAGCCCGTATGCCGCCACCGCGAGCCTCAGCACTGAGCCTGCCATCCGAGCACGGTAACGAGTGGCGCAGCGAGTGGCGCAAGCACGAGCCCGTAGGTCACGGTCGCCACCGTGGGCGGCTCTTCGTCGCTGCCCGCCCCGGCGTCCGGGCAGACGAACGGCCAACGGGACACGGGTCGTCAGCGTGGGTCCCCGTGCCTGAAGCGACAGACCTCCTCGTCGTGCTGGCTGAGCCGGGCCCGGGCCGCGGCCGCCGCCAACTACGGGAGGGACGACGATGCCTGACGCTGCGGAGCAGCTCCGACGGGACCTGCTGAGCGCAATCACAGCTGACGTTGCAGCCACGCGTGCAGGCGACCCGAACGCCGTCCGTGCCCGGGGCCGGCGCCGGCGGCAGACCAGGGGCCTGCTCGCGGTGACGACGGCGCTGGCCGTGGTCGCAGGCGCAGGCGCGACGTCCTGGGTGCCACTGCGCGACGACGTGGTCCCGATCCGCCCGGCGAACGGCGATGAGGCGGCGCCGTACACGCTCGACGAGGGCACTGCTCGGGACGGACCCTGGACCCTCGTCGTGACGACGCAGAAGTGCATCGTGCACAGCCGCCGGTACACCGAGGAAGGCGCATGCAGCCTCGATGGCCCTGGCCGGCTGCAGGCGGCGTCGTCGTTCCGGACTGAGGATGACGGCGCACCCATCGTGGTGGTGAACGGCGACGTCCAGGACGGGACGTCGGAGGTCACGCTCGAGCTGGACGGCCGCCCGCCCGTGCGCGTGGCCCCGGTGCCCGTTGATGGCCGCCTGTACTTCGCCGCGCGGGCGCCCGCCGACGCCCGGATCGCCGGCATCGTCGCCGTCGACCAGAGCGGCAGGGTCCTCGCCCGCCTCGGAGAGCTCCCGTCGCCGCCCCCCTGATGACGTGCTGTACGCCATGGTCATGAGAGCGCACAGCTGAGACGCCTGGGCAGGAGTGCTCAGTGGAGCTCGCTGAGGTTGCGCGCGGCGCGAGCATCGAGACGCCCCGCTCCCTCAGTCGTGGCTCGGGACGAGGCGTTCGACGCTGTGCAGCATCTCGTCCACCGAGCCGGCCGGGTCGCTGACCGGGTACTGCACCGCTCGGACGACTCGACCCGGATCGACGAGCAGCGTGACCCGCTTGAGCCGGTCGACACCGGCCGCCCGGAAGGTCGGCAGCCGGAGCGCCCCGGTCAGGTGCAGGTCGATGTCTGACAGGAGGCGGTACGGCAGCGCAGCCCAGTCGGCGAACGCCTGCTGCTGGTCGGGTCGCTGCGTGCTGATGCCCCGCACGGTGACCCCGAGCTCGGTGAAGGCGCGGGCCTGGTCGCGGTAGGTGATGGCCTCCAAGGTGCAGCCGCGGGTCCCAGGGATCTCGGACCAGCCCGGGGGGTAGCTGTCCCGCTCCGGCGACACAGCGGGGGCGAAGGCGCCCGGGAAGCAGAACAGCACGGTCCATCCGAGTACCGGGTCGACATCACCGAGGTGCATCTCGGGCACCGGTGCGCCGACCAAGTCGTGCATGCGCCGGGTCTCGACCGGCTCCGCCGCGCCGGTCACCGATCCGTCACCGAGGATGTGCCGCGTCCCCCAGTCCTGCAGCGCGATCAGCACCGGGAGCAGACCCAGCCCCCGCGCGGTCAGGTGGTAGGACGATCGGGGCGGCCGAGTGCTGTAGGCCCGCCGCTCCACAACGCCCTCGGCGACCAGGAGTGCCAACCGGTCAGCCAGCGTCTTGCGCGGCACGCCGAGCGAGGCCTGCAACTCGTCGAACCGGGACAGCCCCCCCGCGAGATCGCGGACGACCAGCAGGGTCCAACCCTGCCCGACGACCCCTAGGGCCTGCGAGATCGCGCAGTCCGGGTCGCTGACATCAGGCACCTGCTCACCCCATCACAGCGTGTACGTTCAGATCATGAACCTAGGGCCCGGCGGGTTGAGCGCATCTCAGCGGTTCTGGCGCTACTTCGTGGCCGGCACGACCAGCAGCACCGGCACGGCGGTCACCGCAGTGGCCCTGCCGCTTGTCGCCGTGATCACCCTGCAAGCCTCGCCGGTCCAGGTCGGCGTGTTGACGGCCGCCTCCTACGCCGCCTGGCTGGTGCTCGGACTTCCCGCCGGGGTCATCGTGGCCCGGCTGCCGCTGCGAGGCACGCAGGTGGCGATGGACCTCACGCGCGCGGTGGCGATCGTGTCCGTACCCATCGCGTACGCCGCGGGCTCTCTGACCCTCGTGCACCTGATCCTGGTCGCGCTGATCGTGAGCCTCGCGAGCGTGCTCTTCGACGTCGGTAACGCGACGTTCCTGCCGAGCGTGGTGCCGCCGGCGGAGCGGACAGAGCGCAACAGCCTCATGTCCGCCTCGCACTCGGTGACCGAGCTCGGGGGGCCGACACTCGGCGGTGTCCTCGTGCAGCTCGTCGGGGCGGTGCCGACCTTGCTGCTGGACGCGGCCAGCTACCTCGTCTCGGCCGTCCTGCTGCGGTCGCTGCCTGCCGTTCCCGTGGTCGCGACCGGCCCTGCCCCGAGGATGTGGCGGCAGATCCAGGAAGGTTGGCACTACGTCGTACGCCACCCGGTGATCGGGCGCTGCATGTGGGCGGCCACGATCGGCAACTTCGTCTCGGGTGCGTTGCTCACCCTCACGCCTCTCTACCTCGTCCGCACGCTGGGCGCGTCCCCGGCCGCGGTCGGCCTCTTGATCGGGACGGAAGGGGCCGGTGCGCTGGTCGGTGCGACCCTCACGCCCTGGCTCGTCAGGCGGGTGGGAAGCGCCCGCACCTTGCTGGTGGTGAGCGTCGGGGAGCTCGTCCTGGCGCTCCTGCTGCCGCTCGGCTCCGGAGGCCTCGGGATGGTGCTGTTCGGGCTCGGCAACGCAGGGCTGGCCGCCAACGTGGTGGTGTTCTCCATCATCACGCGCACCTACCGTCAGAACGCTTCGCCGCCGGAGCTGCTCTCCCGCGTGATGGCCACGGTCCGCTTCGTCAGCTGGGGCGCGATCCCGTTCGGGGCGCTACTCGCGGGCGTGCTGGCGGAGGCGTCGTCACCCCGCACGGCGTTGTGGGTCTCGGTTCTGGTGCTTGCCGCACCAGTCGCGCTGGTCTGGGCCGGGCCGATCTCTCGAGCCCGGGACCTGGAGAACGTCTCACCGCTGTGACAAGCGGTCCCAGAGGCCGGACGGCTATCGGGGCGGGATGATGGTCGGGGCACGGGCCGTCGAGCAGGTCCCGGCCAAGGTGCCGTCATGACCTCGATCCCGCGGGCTAGTGGCACAGCGGCCTCGCCGACACAGTGCTGTACGCAGGTAGCCGCCCCTAGCCGCGGTCCCGTAGGGCCTCGCGGAAGCGTGTCAGGTGCGCTGCGATGTAGTCGGCGTCGGCCTTCCAGAGGTCGCCATGCCCGTCTTCCCACAGGCGTGCCCACGGCTGGTGCCGCTCCTCGAAGCCCTGCTCGAGGAGCTCGTACATGCTCAGCGTCCTGGGGACCAGGAGGTCGACGAGGTCGGCCCTGTCCTGCTCGCCCAAGCCGTAGCCGTCGACGAGCGCGCTCAGGAGGCGGGCTGCGTCCTCGACCGGCGTCTGCAGAGACATCGGCACGAAGCCGTGCGCGGCGTAGGCGAGGTCCCACAGCCGAGAGCCGGGACCGGCGTTGTCCCAGTCGATGAGCACCCACCGGTCGCTGCCCAGCACGAGGTTCCAGGGCGCTGCGTCATGGTGGATGACCAGGTCGACGCGGTCGGGGGGGGGGATGACCACGTTCCAGACGGCATCGTGCGGCGGCGTGAAGGACTGCGCGGCGTCGTGCAGGTCTCGTAGCAGGCGGCCGACCCGTCGAAGTGCCACCGACGGACTCGCGATCACGAAGGGCATGAAGACGTCGCCCTCGACGTACTCGACGACGTGCCGACCCTGCTCATCGAACCCGAACGATCGAGGCGCACCGCGGTACCCGACCTCGTCGAGGTGCCGCAGCAGGGCGTCCACCGCGACGGAGGAGGACGTCGCCGGCCGCCGGACCGTGTTGCCGACGCGCACGACGCCCTGCGTCGTGTTTCCCCCCGAGAGCGGGACCTCGACGTCTCGCGCACGTGCCACCAGGCGACGCTAGCGCCGGCTCCGAGCTGCGCGGCCTGCGTCCCGACAGGCGACCGCATCGGGAGCACCACAGGTCAGAGCGGGTGCCGCTTCAGGGCTGTCCCAACAGCCTTGTCCGCCTTGCGCGTCCCGGACAGGGGCGCCATGCGGAACACGATCAACACCGAGCCACGGTTGTGAAGCGGCATCGCTGCCTGACCCCCGTCCCCGAGAGGGTCGTGACCTACCTCAGCAGCAGGCAGCGTCACGGCGTCCCGCATGCCGTCCGGCGTGCGCGACGACCCAGCTGCGGCCACCTGCAATCGTCGGCAGATGACGACTCGTCGCTTCAGCCAGGTCGACGTGTTCGCCACGACGGCGTACGCCGGCAACCCGGTGGCCGTGGTGCTGGACGCCGACGGGCTCGAGACGGAGGCGATGCAGCGCTTCGCGCGCTGGACGAACCTGTCGGAGACGACCTTCGTGCTGCCCGCCGAGGACCCGGCGGCGGACTACCGGCTGCGCATCTTCACGCCGGTGGCGGAGCTGCCGTTCGCCGGGCACCCGACGCTGGGCAGCTGCCACGCCTGGCTGCAGGCCGGCGGCGTCCCGGCCGACCCGGGCCTGGTGGTGCAGGAGTGCGACACCGGCCTGGTGCGGGTGCGGCGCACCAGCGCGGGGCTGGCGTTCGCCGCCCCGCCGCTGCTGCGGTCCGGTCCCGTCGACCCGGACCTGGTCGCGCACGTCGCCGCCCTGCTGCGCATCGACCAGGCCGAGATCGTGGACAGCCAGTGGGTGGACAACGGCCCAGGATGGGTGGGTGTGCTGCTCGACAGCGCCGAGGCCGTGCTCGACCTGCGGCCCGGCGCCGTCGACCTCGACGTCGGTGTGGCGGGTCTGCACCCGCCCGGGTCACCCGAGCTGCTGGAGGTGCGGGCGTTCTTCCCGGTGGACGGCGGCACGGTCGAGGACCCGGTCACCGGCAGCCTCAACGCCTCGCTGGCCGGGTGGCTGATCAGCACCGGACGGGTCACCGCGCCGTACACCGCGCGGCAGGGCACCGCCCTCGGTCGGCGCGGCCGCGTGCAGGTCGAGCAGGACGACGACGGCACGATCTGGACCGGCGGCGGCACCGTCACCTGCATCCACGGCCACGTCGAGCTCTGACCACCGGCCGTGACCAGGTCTTGTCAGCGAGACGGTGTGGTGAGCGCCGGCGGGTCGCCCACGACGTCGCCGAACGACCGGCAGGCTGTTGCTGTCGCGACGCACGGGATCGCGCGGCGGGTGCGCTGGCGCCTCGACCCGTCCCCCGGGGTCCGGCTCTACGGTCCAGGGACGGGAGGTGGTGTTCGGGTGCGTGCAGGGCAGGCCGCCGCGGCGGCGGGGGTGACGGTCAAGGCCTTGCGCTACGACGAGCAGAACGAGCTGCTGACGCCCCGCCGGCTGACCAACGGCTACCGGGACGTCTCCTACGCCATCTTCCCCCCGGACACCCACGCCGAGCAGGTCCTCGACGGGCTGCGCACCCACCCCACCCAGAGCCCAGCGGAGCCGGCATGACGAGCCGGCCGAGCGCCGGCGCGCACGCCCCTTCACCCGGCGCCAGCCGCCCCGTCGCCTGCTCGAGCCGCAATGCGTGACGTGGGTCTGTTCGCCCTGGCGTTCGCGATCTCCGCGTTCCTGCCCGGTCCGGACACCCTGCTGCTGTTCAGCCGCGCCCTGGCAGGCGGCGCGCGGGCCGCGGTCCCGGTCGCGGTGGGCCTGACCCTGGGCAAGCTCGGGCTGCTCGGCGCTGCCCTTGCCGGCGTCACGGCCGCCGCCGCCACGCTGGGCCCGGTCTTCGTCCTGCTCAAGCTCGCCGGTGGCGCGTACCTGGTCTGGCTCGCCGTCAAGCTCTGGCGCCGAGCCGGCCGCGCACCAGCACCTCAGCAGGCAGCCGCACGGTCACGACTGAGCCGGACCGGCGGTGGCTGGCGCGGCGCAGGCCTGGGGGCGCTGCTCACCATCAGCAACCCGCAGGCGCTGCTGTTCTACGTCGCGGTCCTGCCCTCCGTCCTGAGCGCAGGGGCCGTCGGCCTCGACGAGTACCTGCTGCTGTGCCTGTCCCTCTGCCTGGTCATGACCCTCGTCGCGACGACGTACATCGCCGCCGCCACCCGCGTCCGGACCGCGCTGAGCGACACCCGACGCCGAGTCGCTGACCGCGTCGGCGCCGTCCTCCTCGGCCTGACCGGCGCAGCCGTCGCCGCGCGCTGACGACCAAGGACGTCGCACCACCGCAGCGTCCGCTGTCCCATTCCATGGTCGTGGGACGACGTCGTCGAGACAGGCGTCTGATCGGTAGCGGGCGAGCGCATCGTTTCCGCACAGGGTCGGCGATCGGGACGGCAGCTGCCTCCGCACAGCACCAGTGGTTGTTCAATGACTTCTAAACCAGCCGGGCGAACGGAGCTCCTGATGACGACACAGCCCGAGCCCATCGGTGATGGCCACGAGCCGCCCGACCGCGCGGCCGCCGACGGTCGCCACAGCGGCGTCGTCATGACCGGGCGCGACGGGGACGACGGGACGAAGGCGTTCTACATCCTCGTCGAAGCGCGCCCCGACAAGACGGACGAGGTGCGCGCGATGCTGGCCGACATCCTCGACTGCGTCCAGGACGAGCCGGCCACTGGTCCCTGGTACGCCGTGCAGCACTCGGCGACCACTTTTGCGATCTTCGAGGTGTTCCCTGACCTTGCGGGGCGTCGTGCGCACGTCGTCGGCGGTGGCGGCGACATCTTCCGCGACCTCGAGCGGATGAACGACATCCTCGCCGCACCAGCCCACGTGCAGAAGGTCGATGTCCTGCTGAGCAAGCAGGTCTTCACAGCGCGACTGCGGTGACGCGGGACCTCCTGCACCCGGACCTCGGCCAGATCAGCATGGCCGAGGTCCTGCACGGGCTCGCCGACCCGGCCCGCCTCCACATGGTCAGGACGATGCACGAGCTCGCGAGTGCCAGTGCTCGTTGGTCTACGCCTCGCTCGGGCTGAGCAAGTCCAACGCGTCGCACCACTTCCGGGTGCTGAGGGAGAGCGGCATCCTGCGGCGCAGCCAGCGGGGCAGCCAGCAGTACGCCGCACTGCGCGCCGAGGAGCTCGAGGACCGCTTCCCCGGCCTGCTCACGTCCGTCCTGGCCAACATCGACGTCGCGGAGCTCGGCACGAGCGACCCGCGCACGCCGTAGCCCCGGCCTCTCCTCGCACAGCGCGTTGTCGTTCCGGAAGATGGGAGGCGACACCGTCGCGCTCGCCGTGCTGGGCAAGACGCCGAGATCGACATCAGCCTCAACTTCGCCATCGTCCGGCTCGGACGCAACGTCATGTCGATCGCACAGGGCGGGCTCACCACCGACCCGGCGGCGCTCGAGCAGGCCGCGCGCAAGGGCTTCGAGAAGCTGACTGCCGCCAGCGAGTAGTGCCTCCTCGGGGCGGCTCATGGCGAGCGGCTGCCGCAGACTGGCCCACCAAGGAGCGACGGAGACATCGACTGAGCCGTGACCCCGCCGGTCGTCCACGGCGTCGTCGTGCGTCCCGTCATCGTTCGTCTGCCGAACACGCCTGTCCACTAGGACGTCGCAAGCCGCGCTACCCATGGTCATCCGCACTTCACCCCGTGCTGCCGGCGCGTCGCGAGCGCTCAGCCGCCGGACCGCGGCGCCACTGCACAACGGTCCTGAGCACGGGAGCCCACAGCCGCCGCCAACCGGCAGCCAAGCGAGCAGCAGCCCTCTCCACCGTCTCCAAGCCCTGAGTGAGACGCACCAGCGCAGGCTCCAGGTGGGCCAACAGCTGGCGAAGCAGACCGACGAGGCGCGTGAGCAGCGGAAGGGCGTGTCGCGCCACCCAACGACCGAAGCGGCGCAGCGGGCGGAACATCCGCATGAGGATCTGCACGTTCAGCCAGCGCCACACCGCCTTCACGCGATGCCACACCGGTGCAGCCAGAGCACGCAGGAGCCGTCCGAGCGGCCCGAGCCAGTCGACAAGCCGTTTCCCGAAGCGGAGCAGCGCGCGACCGAGCGCGACCGCGCCGCGGTTGTAGGCATGAAGAAGATCGGCGAAGGCTTCACCAGCTTGCTGCGCCACGAAGAGGAGCACCGCGAGAAGCCAGACGACGGGAGCGACGAGCGCCCTCACCACGAGGCGCAGCCCGACGGCGGTCCTGCCGCAGACGTGCGGACGTGCCGCTGTGGCGGTCGTCACGGCACGGTCTCGAGTGCCACGCTGACCTCAAGGCCGGCGAAGCCTCCCGCCTCGTCCAGCAGGGGTGTCTGTCGGATCGTGCCGGCTGTCGCTCCGTCGCGGTCCAGCACGTCCATGAGGGCGACGAGGGCAGCGGGCGGTGCGCCGTCTGCGGGCTGCATCTCCGGTGAGGGCATGCCGTCCGGTGTCAGCACGACCGCGAGTTCGGTACGAGCGGGCAGGACGCCCAGCTCGTAGCCGGCCGCGGGGTGCTCGCTCGGCCAGGGCTGCTCCAGCTCCACGCAGAGCACCACTCGCCCTGCGTCGCGGCCGTGCTCGGGGTGGATGGTCGTCCAGGCCGATGACGCGGTGGCTGCGGTCCGCGCGACCAGCCGGTCGAGGTCCTTCCAGCCTGCCTCCATGACGGCCGCACCTGCCGCCGGGTCACCGTCGAGGACCTGCGGGTCGACCGGAAGGCCGACGTAGTGCCGCTCCGGTGCTTGCCGGCGAACGACCAGGCCCTCCTGTGCGAAGGAGTCGAGGGCAACCAGCCCCGCGGCGATGGCGTCGTCCTCCTGCAGCCGTTCCGCCGCCAGCCGGGTCCGCCACCGCGCGAGGTGCTCCTCGCTCCGGTCCGGGTTCGCCAGGATCTCCCGAACCAGCTCCAACGGCACACCCATCGACCGCAGCACGCTGATGATCGCGCCGTCACGAGCCTGGCCGGCGCGGTACCAGCGGTAACCGGTCACCTGATCCACGTGCGCCGGCGGAAGCAGGCCCGTCTCGTCGTAGTGGCGCAGCGCCTTCACGCTCAACCCACTGAGCTGGGCGAAGCGGCCGATGGTCATCATCGGTGAAGTCCCTCTGGTCGTCATGAGGCCACCTTCATCCCTCCTGCAGCAGGAGGGTCAAGCGGCGCCCACCGCGTCGGGGTCGCACCCACCCCGACGCCGTCTCGCAGATGCCCAGCGCTGCGAGCGCATCGCTCAGCTCAGTCGTGCCGTCCGGGCAGGCGCGTGGCGAGCTGGCTGAAGGTGGCGACGGCGTGGTGTGCCAGGGCGGTGGCCGTGTCGGGGTCACCGGGCCGGTCCTGGTCGCGGAGGGCGCCGTCGCGCACCAGGACGACCAGGCCGTGCACCAGGGCCCAGGCCAGGACAGTCAGGGTGGGTGACGGAGTCGCGCCGCGGGAGCCGATGGCAGCTGCGGCGTCTGCGAGGGGGGCGATGGACGCGGCCTGGGCATCGCGGAGCGCTTCGTCGTCCGCGTGGAGCTCCACGCTGCGGAACATCAGGTCGAACAGAGCGCGGTTGTCCAGGCCGAAGTCGATGTAGGCGCGGCCGAGAGACGTCAGCCGCGCCCCCGGGTCCTGGTCGGCGACCGTCCGAAGGGCGTCGGCCAGATCGTCGAACCCGGTGGTGGCCACCGCCGTGAGCAGGCCGGCTCGGTCGCCGAAGTGGTTCTTGGGCGCGGCGTGGGACACCCCGGCTCGACGGGCGACCGCGCGCAGGCTGATGCCCGCGGACCCGTGCTCGGCCAGCTCTGCGACGGCGGCCACCAGCAGTGCCTGACGAACGCCCACGGGTCGTGTCTCGACGGGTCCTACGGCTGGCATGCCACCCATCCTGCCGCAGGTGTTGACAGTGTCAACCCGCTTGGACCATGCTCTCCTCGACAGATTGACACTGTCAACTCAGGAGGAGTCGTGTACCACGCCATGGTCGAGCGCATCGCCACCCGGACGTTCGAGCAGGTCAACGCCGGCGACTACGACGCCGTGCTCGCGAGCTGCGCGACGGACATCCACCACCGGTTCGGCGGCGACCACGCACTGGGCGGGGAGCGCCACGACCGGGAGGCCCTGGGCAGATGGTTCGCCCGGCTCGGTCGGTTGTGCCCGGACCTCGCGCTCCGGGTCCAGGACGTGTGGGTGAAGGGCTGGCCGCACGACACGACGGCGATCATCCGCTGGACCAACGCGCAGACGCGACCCGACGGCACCCGCTACGACAACCACGGCGTCCACGTCGTCCACATGCGGTGGGGCAAGGCGACCTCCATCGACGCCAACGAGGACTCCCAGGCCGTGGCGGGGCTGCTCGCGCAGCTGGCCGCCGCCGGCGTCGCCGAGGCCGCTGCAGCACCCATCACCAGCTGACCCACACCACGACTCCGGAAGGCCGCCGTTGCACTGCCACGTCAGGTACCTGCTGGCTCCGCCGTCCGGCCGCTGGCCGCTGCACCAGGGCCTGGCCCCTGACCAGCTCGTGTGGGGCAGACGTCCGTGCCGGGGGCGCAGATCGGACCGCGGCTGCAGACCTGCTCGGGCGTGCGCGTCGTCCGGCGGCCGCAGGTCAGCGCCCTGGGTCGCTGGCCGTCGTCGGGCCGGCCTGGAGGTGGGCGTGGGCCTCGAGCGGCACGGCGTTGATGATCGTCCGCAGGACGCGTTCCTGTGCCTGGGCGAACGTCTGCTCCGGCAGGGAGGTCAGGGCGGCGTCCAGGCGCAGCATCGCCAGGCCGTGGCAGCAGGACCACAGGACGAGCGGGTCCCACGGGTGCGCGGCCGCGCCGCCGGTCGCGGTCACCAGGTCCTGCAGGGTGGCGACGAGCAGGTTGTAGCCGCCGACACCAGCGCTGCCGCGGGACCGCTCCGGTGGATCGGTCAGCTCCTCGATCTGTCCGCCGCGGAAGAACACCGCCCGGTACAGGCCCGGGTTCCGGGTGGCGAAGTCCAGGTAGCCCTCGCAGACGGCGAGCAGCCGGGCCCGCGCCGTCGACGTCGGGTCGGCGGAGGGGGGCACGGCGTGGAGCACGGCCGCGACGTGGTCGGCGAGCAGGCCGGCGGACTCCTGCGCGACCGCGAGCAGCAGCGCATCGCGGTCGCGGAAGTGCCGGTAGGCCGCGGCGGGGGAGACGCCGGCACGCCGCTGCACCTCGCGCAGCGACAGCGAGTCGGGCCCGTCGTTGCGCACGAGCGCGACGGCCTCCTGCACCAGCCGGTCGGCCAGTGGCCTGCGGGTGTCCCCAGCCTCGTCAGTTGACACTGCTAACTCCTCCTGGCAAAGTCGTCAACGTAAGCACTGCTAACCGACTCTACCTGCTGCCAGGAGGCATGCCGTGCGCATCACCGCCCTCACCCTCGAGACCGTCACCCACTCCGACACCGGCGCCGTCGAGTACGTCTTCACCGCCCGCCGGCCGCTGCGCTTCCGGGCCGGCCAGGGCGGCCTGCTGCGCGTCCCCGGCGGCGGCACCAAGCCGTTCACGTTCTCCTGCGACGACTGGTCAGGTCGCCTCTCGGTCGCGACCACGCTGGCCTCGGGCAGCCGGTTCAAGCGGGCGCTGGCGGACCTGCGCCCCGGGGACCGCGCGCTGGCCGCCGGCGCGGTCGGGACGCTGCCGGCCGTCGACCCGACCGAGCCGCAGGTCCTCGTCGCGCAGGGCATCGGCATCACGCCGTTCCTGTCGATGGCCCGGTCGTACGACACCCTGAACGCCACCCTGCTGCAGGTCGGCAGCGCGCACTTCTTCGACGACGTCGCAGCGACGACCGCGACCGCCGAGCACCACGAGCACCGCGGCGGTCTGCAGGAGGCCGTGCGACGCGCGGTCGCCGACCGGCCGACCGCCCGGTGGTCGCTGTCCGGCCGACCGGCCTTCGTCGCGGCCGTCGCCGGGCAGCTGTCCGCGGCCGGCGTGCCTGCGCGCCGCATCCACAAGGACGCGTTCTGGGGCATGCGCACCCCCACCGCGCCCGCCAGCAGCCTCCTCGACGCCTGACGCGGATCTGCAGCAGCCGATCGTCCCGACGGACAGGCCCGGGGTCCGGACCTGCGGGAGCACCGACCGGCGAGCGCACCGACCTGAACCGCCATTGCTGCACCTCACCCAGGACCAGACCATCAGCCAGGAGGCACCGTGTACCGCTTCATCCTCCGCAGCAAGATCCGGCAGGCGTTCGGTGCACTGTCACGCGGCGACGCCCCCACGCTGCTGTCGAGCATGAGCCCGACCGTGCACCACACCTTCCCCGGCGACCATGCGCTCGGCGGCCAGCGCAGCGACCTGCGGGACGTCGCGGCCTGGTTCGACCGGCTGTTCCGGCTCCTGCCCGGGCTGACGTTCCACGTGCAGGCGCTGGCCGTCGACGGGTGGCCCTGGAACACCACCATCGGCGTCGAGTGGACCAACACCGGCACCCTGCTCGACGGCAGCGCCTACACCAACACCGGCGCCCACATCCTCCGGGTCCGCTGGCTCAGGATCGTCGCCTTCCACGCCTACCTCCACGACAGCGCCGCCTTCACCGACGCCCTCGGTCGGCTGTCGGTCCACGGCCTCGAAGAGGCACACGCCGCGCCCGTACTCACCCGCACCAGTCGACCTGCAGCGGCGGTCTCGCGGTCACCTGGCGAGCGTTGAGTCCTGGCCGCCTTGCGGCTGTTGTCGAGCGGTCCCTCGAGGAGGATCGCGAACCACGGACGTGATGCCGCTGCCTCAGGGGCCGGGCCATCGCCACGGGAAGGCGCCGACAGCTGTGCCGCAGAACGTTCGGCTCACGGGCCCGCGAGGCGGGCAGCAAGCCTCTCCAGACCCCCTCTGATCATCCTGCTGTACCCGTCGTCGGCAAGGGCGGCGGCCGCCACCTGGCCGAGTTCGAGGTGGCGGCGCGCGGCGGGCAGGTCGCCGAGCTTGCGGTAGTCCTCGCCGAGGTTGAGGTGCAGCGACGGGTACAGGCCCGCGACCGGCCCGGGCACACCGGCCTGCTCAGCCCGGTCGTCGGTGACCGCGTCGGCGGCCTGCAGGGCGCGCAGGTCCCAGGCGAGCTCGTTGCGCGGGTCGTCCTGCACGTCGGCCATCGCGTGCGCCAGCGCGACGCGGTGCAGCGCGTCGCCGGCCGGCCCGATCTGCGCCTCCAGCTCGGCGAACAGCCGCCGGGCTTCCTGGCGCTCGCCGCGCTGACCGAGCTCCGTTGCTCGGCCGATCTCGGTCATCACAGCATCGGGCTCGGTCATGGTCCTGCTCCTCGGTCCGGGTCTGCCGGGACGCTAGGAGCCCTCGGCCGTGTCCGGCTTGTACGGATCGGACACGGGGCCTGCGCCGCGGAACGCCGAGGGCGCCCTGTCAGTCAGGGCGCGGCTGTCTCGGTCCAGGTGGGACTGGTCGGCGTAGCCGGTCGCGGCGGCGAGCTCCGCCAGCGTCACCTGGGGGGGACGAGTCCGGGCGAGCGCGAGAAAGCGGTGCAGTCGCAACAACCTGGCGAGCCGGGACGGCGGGTAGCCAAGGGCGGTCAGGCACCGACGGTGCATCTGCCGCTCGGACAGGCCGAGCTCCCGTGCCAGCGCGGCGACGGACACGTGCTCGCGAGCCAGACGGCGCGCCACATGGCTGGCCACCGGGTCCACCCGCCGGGCTGCGCCGCGTCGCGCGCGGATCGCGTCCTGCAGCAGCGCGGTCTGCCGGCGCGGGCTCGGTGCGCTGCTGATCCGTTCGGCGAGCTCGAGTGCGGCGGCTCCCCACAGCTCGCTCAGGTCCATCCGTCGGTCCAGCAGCGAGGTGGCGGGCACACCGAGTACCGCCGGCGCTGCGCCGCGGGCGAGGCGGACCCCGACTGCGGTCACGCCGACCCGGTCCGGGCGCCACACGTGCGTCTCGGGCCCGCACACCCGCAACGTGCCGTCGCTCAACCAGACCAGCCCCGCTCGGCCGTCCGGGAGCACCGGCGGGCTGTCCTTCCTGACCTTGACCGCGTAGGCGAGGTCCACCAACCCCTGCAGGTCCCGAGCTGCTGGCCATACGGCAGGCGGAGGCACGCGCCCAGCCTCTCAGCAGCCGCCAGGAGTCCCGAAGCCGGGAGCGGAGGGGAGACACTCAGGCCGTCGCGACAGAGAGGGTCACCGGGACAGGCGCGGTGCTTGCACAGCGCGGTGACGGCACGCCTTCCGTGACCAGCCGGTGCTGCACGGACGCACCGTTCGGCTCGAGCCGCTCACGGTGGCTGTGCTGGAGGGTCACCTGCGCGGCCTGCGGGACCCCGAGGTGCAGCGCCCTGGCTGGCACCCATGCCGTCTTCGAACGGAAGGGCATCGGGGAGTGGCTGCGCACTCGAGTGGACCATCACGACCGAGCCGACTGGGCCGTCCTCCGCGCCAAGGACGGCGCCTTCCTCGGCGAAGCGGTGACCAACGACCTCGATCCCACCAACGACAGCGCCAGCTACCGTGTGTGGCTCGCGGGACCGCAGGCCCTTGGGCATGGCTACGGCACGGAGACCACCAGCTTGATCGTTTGCTACGCCTAGGGCCAGGTGAGACTGCATCGGCTCGCCCTCCAGGTCTACGAGCACAACCCGCGGGCGCGTCGGGTGTACGAGGAGTGCGGATCCACCGCGGAGGGGCGGTTGGGCGAGGCCCTGTTCTGGCAGGGGCGCCGCTACGACGGCCTCCTGATGTCGATGCTCAGTACGGACCCGCGGCCGGACACCTGAGCGACAGCACAAGTCCTGTGAGACGGCACGCCTGACACGGGTCAGTGCATCGCCTCGGCGATGAGGTCGGCGACCAGGTCGGGGCGCTCGAGGTAGGGCAGGTGGGCGGTGCCCGGCAGGCCTGCTCGACGGGCTCCCGGGATGCGCCTCGCGAGGACGTCGGTGTGCTCGAGCAGGTACGGCACGTCCAGGTCGCCGCAGGTGATGGTCGTCGGCACAGCCACCTGCTCCAGGCGGGACCAGGCGTCGACGCCGCTGCGCCCGGCGTCCTCGCCGACGGCGTTGCGCAGTACCACGGCGTTCATCGCCAGAGCGAGCTCGCGGGCTGACCCGCCCACCCTGCCCGGTGCGGCAGCCGGCCCGTCCAGCCACGCCTGGATCTCCAGGCGGTTCACGAGGTCGAGGTCCTGCGCCTGTGCGGCGCGGTCGAGGGCGTCGGACAGCAGTCGGGTCGCCGGGTCGAGCCGGTCGGGCGGGGGAGCCCCGCTGACCCCCGGTGCCAGCAGCACCAGCCCGGCCACGCGGTCCGGTGCGCTCAAGGCAGCGTCGAGGGCGAGCCCGCCGCCCATCGAGCTGCCGACCAGCCAGGCCGGCCCGGTGGTCGTGGCCTCCAGGACCGCCCGGAGGTCCTCCAGGTGCGAGAAGACCCCTGCTGCGGGTGGGGTGTCGCCGAAGCCGCGGCGGTCGTACGTCACGACGGTCGCGAGCGGTCGCAGCGACGGCACGACGTGGGCCCAGCTCCGACGGTCACAGACGGCCGCGTGCAGCAGGACCACGCTCTGCGATGTCTGCGGAGGGCCCTCCCAGCGATCACCGACCAGGACGGTGCCGTCCCATTGGACCTGGAACTCCGTGTGATCGCCCACCGCGGGACCTTCCCCGATCAGAGCGGCGGTGTCCACGCCCACTCAGGCGCTCCTGCCGCGGTCCGTTCTGTTGAAGCGGGGGGGGCATGAGGGCTGCGGCAGGTGAGCGCCAGACGCCGGTCACGGCGTCGCGTCGTCGATGCTGCGGAGGTTGCGTACCTGGGAGAGCGCGACCCAGAGGGTCGACAGCGCTACCCCGGATGCTCCGACGAGCATCGCCTCCTGTGCGCCGAACTGCTCTGCGACCAGGCCGCCTGCCGTCGCGCCGACCGGGAGCACTCCCCAGGAGATGAGTCTGTAGGCGGCGTTGACCTGGCCCCGCAGGTGCTCGGGCACGGTGCTCTGGCGGAGGCTGACCGCGTGCACGTTGGCGATGCCGATGCCGACGCCGATCAGGGTGAACAGCACGCACAGCAGGGCCAGCGCGCCGTTGGCGGTGTCGTTCACCAGCGCGGTGCCGAGTGGCGCGCTGTTGCCGACCACGAGGCTCACCAGCAGCACGCGGCCGTAGCCGAACCGCCCGGTCATCGTGGAGCCGAACCAGGAGCCCAGGAAGGACCCGAGCCCCCCTGCGGTGAACACCAGCCCGACTGCGGCTGGACCGAGGCCCAGGTCGCGGACCATCCACAGCAGCAGGCCCAGGAGGAACAGCTCGTTGAACAGGTTGTAGGTCGTCGCCTCGCCGAGCAGTGCCCGGATGCAGCGGTTGCCGACGGCGTACCGCAGGCCGGCGAGGGCTTGCCGGCGCGGGGAGCCGGGCGTGACGGGCACGGGGGGCTCCGGCGACGAGGTCAGCTGAGCGGCGTCGATGCGTCGCAGGCACACAGCGGACAGCCCGTGGGCGAGAGCGTTGATCACGACGGCGACGGCTGGGGAGAGGGCCTGCACCAGCAGCCCGCCGAGGCCCCGTCCGGCGATCTCGTTGACCGAGGAGGTCGCAGAGATCTTGCCGTTGGCGTCGACGAGCTGGTCCGAGCGCACGACGCTCGGAAGCAGGGCGAAGTCCGCGACCTGGTACAGCACGGTGAGGGTGCCCACTGCGAAGACCACCAGGTAGAGGGGCCGCACGTCCGACAGCCCCGCCCACACCAGCACGGGGATGCTGGCCAGCAGCGCGCAGCGCCCCAGATCGGCCCCGACCATCATCGGCAGGCGCTGACGCTGCCATCGGTCCGCGAGCACACCGATCGGCAAGGTCACCAGCAGGAACGGCAGGAACTGCGCGGTGCGCAGCCAGCCCACCTGCGACGCGTCGGCCGACAGGGTGACGATGACCAGCAGCGGCAGGGCGATCTCGGACAGCTCAGAGCCGAAGGAGGACGCCGCCGAGGCCGTCCACAACCGCCGGAAGTTGGGCACCGACCACACCCTGGACTCGCTAACCAACGTCATGCGCGAGGAGGTTACGAGTAACCTCCATCACGCGCAAGGGAGTTAGCCTCACGTATGGCCTCGCCACGCTGGATCGCGCCCGGAGGGCTGGAGGCCGTGCGCCTGTTCGTGAACACGCGCGACATCGAAGCCTCGGCCGACGCGCTGAGCTCACTTCCTGACCTGCAAGCGTGGTTCCTGGGCGCCGGCCTCCTCGCGGTGGGCGACGCGGTGACGCCCGCGGACCTGCATCACGCGGTGGCGCTGCGCGAGGCGCTGCGGGCGGCCCTGACGGCGCAGCACTCGCAGGAGCCGGTACCCGCGAACGCGCTGAGCGTGCTCAACGCGGCCGTGGACCGCGCCGGCCTGTCACCGTCCTTCACCGCCGACTCGACCTGCACGGTGCGTCCCCGAGCAGGCGGCGCCGACGGCGCGCTCGGTGCTCTGGTCGCCCACGTCGTGAGCGCCATGGCCGATGGCTCCTGGGGCCGGCTCAAGGTGTGCGCCAACGACACCTGCCAGTGGGCCTTCTACGACTACTCGCGCGCACGCGTCGGGAAGTGGTGCTCCATGCAGATCTGCGGGAACCGTGCGAAGCAGCAGGCCTGGCGCGCCCGCCACGACGTCAAGGACCTGCTCGACTGAGGTGACGGGCAGGCCCGCCGCGACCCCTCCATCCTCGTGGCCGCTGCAGCCCTGTCGCTGACGACCGCCTGCATCGGCCTCAGGGTCACGTCGGTTCCCGGGGTCACGGCCGTACACCCCGCTGCCCGTGTGGCGGGTGTGGTCGACGACATCGAGAGGAGTTGTTCTGCTGGCGATGGCGATGGCAGCGGTTACTGCCGTCCGGATCCGGGGTGGCGGAGCGTGGCCGTGGCCGTCGCGGCAGGGCGAGTCGCCGTCGCCCGGTCGCGGCCGTGACGCTAGGTTCACGGCCGTGACAGGCAGCGCGCCGGGCCAGCCCGCCCCTGTCCGCGGGGAGGGGTCGCGCTCGAACCCCGCATCGGACTGGTCGGAAAGCATCCGCCACAGGACCAAGGCGCCAGCAGGCGGGCACCTGTCGCGTGTGGGCGTGATCGGTGACGTGCATGCCGCTGCGGCGCTCCTCGCCTCTGCTCTCGAGCTGCTCGCGACGCACGCCGTCGACGCGGTGGTGTGCGCGGGCGACGTCGTCGACGGTCCGGGGGATGCGGATCTCGCTGTCGCCCTGTTGCGGGACAGCGGAGTCATCACGGTGCGCGGCAATCACGACCGTTGGCTCTTGAACGGTGAGCTCCGCGACCTGCCGGACGCACATCGGCTCGAGCACCTCGCCCCGGACACCAGGGAGTGGCTGAACCGCCTGCCGCCGCAGGTCAGGCTGGCGACGCCGCACGGGGAGCTGCTCGTGTGCCACGGCCTGGGTGCAGACGACATGAACCGTCTGGCTCCGGACCAGTTCGGGTACAGCCTCGAGGTCAACGCGGCTCTCCACGACCTGATCAGGCAGGGCGCGCCTCGTCTGGTCATCAAGGGGCACACGCACCGCCGCGCGGTGTACACCTGCGGCCCGCTCGTCGTCCTGGACGCAGGAACCCTGGCCGGGCACGGTCCGCCGAGCACCTCGATCCTGGACCTGCCGCTGCAGCAGGTGATCTCGTACGTGTGGGCAGATGAGTGGCAGGAAGCGGAGAAGTTGCCGCTCCCCCCGTACGCGGCGGAGCGAGTTCTGCCGCGTTCACACGCCGACCTGAACCCGTAGACCAGGGACGGCCCCCCAGGCGTCTGGTGTGGAGGTGCTGCGGTGTCGATGCCGTGACGTCGGCGCGCCCCGGCTCCCTGGCGTCTCGCTCTCGAGGTTGTGAGACGGGCTGGTGAGACAGGCCTCTGGGTAGTAGCGGGCGAGCGCTGCGTTCCTGGCGAAGGGTTCGCCTGACGGGACGCCGCCGCCGGTTCGGCGATGCTGCGCGTCGTGCGAGGGTGAGCCGGTGCAACAGGAAGCGACGCCGTCGGGGTTGCACCCGCTGCTGGCGACCAGGTGGAGCCCCACGACGTTCGACGCGTCGCACGACGTCGACCCGTCGGACGTCGGGCTGCTGCTCGAGGCGGCCCGTTGGGCGCCGTCCGCCGGCAACTCCCAGCCCTGGGCCTTCGTCGTGGGCAGCCGAGGGAGCGAGACCCACGAGCGGATGGTCCGCCACCTCGCGGGAAGCTCCGCGGGGTGGGCGCCGTCGGCGAGCCTGCTGGTCGCGAACCTCGCCCACCGCTACGTCGAGGACAGCGACTTCGAGTACTCGGAGTTCTCCCTGTACGACCTCGGGCAGGCGGTCGCGCACATGACGCTGCAGGCGCAGGGGCTCGGGCTGTCCGTGAGGCAGTTCCGGGCCTTCGACCGGGCGGGCCTCGCCGCGGAGTTCGACGTGCCCGTGCACTGGGAGGTGACCACCATGTCGGCGATCGGCCGGGTGTCACGGCCGCAGGGCCCCGTCGATGTCCCCGACCGGCCGGGCGGCCGGCAGCGTCGGGCCGTGGACGAGATCGTCTGGTCACGCACGTGACAGCGAAGGGCGCGCCCAGTCTGGTTCGCCTGACAAGGTCCAGAGCTCCAGCTCGACGTGCAGGTGAGCCGCTGTCGAGGTGGCGGCACACCTGGGCCCGGTCGCGCCACGGCACCGCTCGAGCGGTGCCGGTCGAGCCTCGCTCACGGCACAGCCCTGGTCGCCGCACCTGTCTCACTTCCGAGGTTGTGGGACGGCGCAGCTGAGACGGTCGGGTACGAGAGAGCGCGGGTCGATGGCGCATGCGCTTCTGCCTCGGCACTCGCGTCGCGGCCTGAGCCCGATCTGCTGGCGGGCGATCCCATCGTGGTCTACTGCGCGATCGATCCGTCGGGAGTGCGTGTGGACCAGGGCAATCGTCGGCCGCGACATGGGGTAGCAGTGGGAGTTGCGGCCGGCGGAGGGTGCCTGAGCCTCGTCGTCGTGGCGCTTGTGCTGGCTGGCGCACTCCCGCCCGATCGCCTCGAGTTCGTTCTCCTTCTGACCCTGGTGATGGTGGGATCCTGCATCGCCACTTCCATCATCCTTGAACGACGCACCAGCGGCCGACAGCGGTAGCGCGGTCCAAGCGAAGACCCGGGGAACTCGCACGGGGTGGTGCACGTCGGCTGGCGCACGCGGGGAGCGGCACGGGACTCGGCACGGGCTCAGGGCTACGGGCTACGGGCGAACCTGCAGCACCCCTTCCCGCGGCCTCAGGACCGGCTGCCGCTCAACTGTCCTGCTTGCGCACGCCGAAGGCAGCGCCCAGCCCGGTCAGATCGATCGGCTGCCGCGCCAGCTCGGGGCTGCCCTCGCGCATCTGCTTCATCACCTCGAGGGCGGTGAGGATCTGTCGGCCGACCTGGTCGGCGGGGCGCATGGCGTCGACGGTCACCAGGATGCCCCGTTCCCGGTACCAGGTCAGGATCGGTTCGGTGACGTCGTAGTAGAGGTGCAGGCGGCGCTCGATGACCTCCGCGGTGTCGTCGGAGCGGCCCAGGGTCGCGGCACGCGCCAGCAGGCGGCGCACCAGCTCCTCGTCGGTCGCCTGCAGGTGCAGTGCGACGTCGGCCGTGACGTCGAGCTCCTGTGCGATCTCGTACAGCGCCTTGGCCTGTTCCAGGGTCCGGGGCAGGCCGTCCAGGACGTAGCCCTGGCCGTCGAGCGACTCCAGGGCGGTCCGCACCATCGCCAGGACGACGTCGTCGGGGACCAGGTCGCCCTTGTCGATGTACGCCTTGACCGTCAGCCCGAGCTCGGTCCCGCGCGCCACGTGGTCGCGCAGCAGATCGCCGGTGGCGATGTGCGGGATGGCGAAGTGGCCGGCGATGACGGCACCCTGCGTCCCCTTGCCCGCGCCGGGGGGCGCGACCAGCAGCACCTTCATAGTCAGCTCCGTCTTCGTGGGGCGTTCACTCCACCACGCGGCCGAGCGGCCCTGGACCTGCCCCGGCGCCCTCGCCTCTGTCGGCCTGCGGGAGCCACCCCCGGCGGGCGAACGCTGGAGAGGCTCACTCGGCCCTCGGACCGTCCGTCCGTCCGTCCCCTGCGGGCTGTGCCGGTGCTGCAGAAGGTGCCCGGCCTGTCGGGTCATCATGACGGGTGTCAGGGACCGCGAACGACGTGCGCGGCGGCACGGCGGTGAAGGACGCACTCGTCAAGAACGCGGCTGGGTGCCCGATGGACGCCGCAGAGCGACTGCCGGCGGTCCGGTCCGAGGTCGACGTCCACGTGCGCGGACGGACTCGGGGTTGAAGCCCCCCGGGGTACGGTCGGGTCCGCACCGGCCGGTGCGGGGCGCACCCGCCCGCCGAGTCCCGTCCCCGGGTGCGCTGAGTCGAGTTCCCGGGACGGGAGCGGGGGACCCAGGTCTTCCGGACGTGCCCGCTGGTCGGGCCGTCCTCGGGGTGAAGCCCGCGACAGCGGGCCGGGCGACTCCCTCGTCCGAACCCGACAGCTCACCTCGCAGGCGTCAGGGAAAGGACCGTTCCGTGTCGCTGCTGCGCGCCGCCCGCCCGAAGCACGCCCAGCCCTCCCGCCTCAAGCGCGGCGCCGCTCCACTGGCGCTGGCCGGCGGCCTGACCGTCGCGTTCGTCGCGACCGACCTGTCCGCCACCACCTCGATCGCCTCCGCGGCCTCGGCGAGCGACTTCGCGCGCCTGGCCCAGTGCGAGAGCGGCGGCAACTACCGCATCAACACCGGCAACGGCTACTACGGCGCTTACCAGTTCGACCTGTCGACCTGGCGCAGCGTCGGTTTCTCCGGCCGGCCGGACCAGGCCTCCCGCGCCACGCAGGACGAGGCGGCCCGCCGCCTGCAGGCCGCCCGCGGCTGGTCGCCCTGGCCGGCCTGCGCCCGCAAGCTCGGCCTCGGCTCGAGCAGCACCCCGGCGAGGGCCTCGCGCAGCGCTGGCAGCACCAGCTCGTCCGTGGCCCCGGCCTTCCCGTCCGGGCTCGTGGTGCGGTCGGGGAGCACGTACCGGTCGACGGTGCGAGCGTGGCAGGCACGGATGGCGCAGCGCGGGTGGCCGATCTCCGTCGACGGCGTGTACGGGCCGCAGAGCAGCCGCATCGCCGCCGCCTTCGCTGCCGAGAAGGGCCTGTCGACCGCCCGCCGGGGCGACCTGAACCGCTCGGTGTTCACCAGCGCCTGGACGCTGCGCGTCACCTGAGCCGACCTGCCGTCGCACAGACGCGCGACGGTGCGGCAGGGCAACGACCTGCGTCGCCTGAGGACAACGGCGCCGCCGAGCCACGTGAGCACACCCCACGCCGTTGCCGCACCTCGCCAGCGGGCGGGCGCCTGTTGGACGCCCCAGGTGATGCACCACGCTGCCAGGGCCAGTGACTCAGCCGCGGCCGCCGCGAAGAACAGGCCCGACCACCACGAGCTCGCGTGCTGATGGCCGAAGTACAGGAGCGGCCGACCTGCATCGTCCGCAGTCGGCTGGCGAGCGAGGGAGAAGCAGCCAGCCCAGGCAGCCACGGCGGTGACCGCGAGCAGGACGGCTGGTGCCGGCCGCGTGAGGCCTGAAGGCTGCCCTGGTGAACGGGCATCAGTCACACCTGGATCTTGTCAGGTCGGGCCGACGACGGTTCTCGGTCGCCGGCGCCTGATAGCCACGATGGGGCTCGCGGTAGCACTCGTTCAGAGCACGAGTGCTACCGCGTACCCAGATCCTTGCTGCGGCGCCTCCTTCGTGGGGCCGGAGTCCTCCACCCTCACCGCCGGGGCCAGAGCCACCGCTGGGCCGTTCGCCGGTAGTAGACGGGTCAGGCCGTGAGGAAGCGGTCGTAGAACGTGCGTGGGTCCTCGGCCAGCGAGGCCTTGGCCATCGCGCTCCACTCGTCGACGACGACCTCGAGGTCGCCGGCCTCGACGGCGTCCAGCGTTCTGCGGGCGACCACGGCCGGGTCGGTCTTCGGCCCCTGGATCGCTCTGGCCATGTCCGTGTCCGCCAGGCCCAGGTGGACGGAGGTGACCTGTGTGCCCTGCCCGGCCAGCTCCAGGCGCAGCGCGTTGCTCATGTTCCAGTTCGCGGCCTTGGACACCGCGTACGCGCCAGCGCCCGGAGCGGAGAACCAGGACAGTGCGGAGGCGACGTTGACGACCGTCCCGCCCCCGGTGGCCGCGAGGACGGGAGCGAAGGCGCGGACCATCGACAGGGTGCCCCAGAAGTTGACGTCCAGTTCGGCGCGCACGCCTTCCAGGTCGCCGAGCAGCTGCGCGCCGGTCGAGATCCCGGCGTTGTTGACCAGCAGGTCGACGTCGCCGGCCAAGGCGGCGGCTGCGGCGACAGCGTCGGGGTCGGTGATGTCCAGGGCGAGGGGCCGGACGCCGGGCAGGTCGATCGTCTCGGGCTCGCGGGCGCCGGCGTAGACCGTCGCCCCCCTGGCGAGCAGCTCGGCGGCGAAGTGGCGGCCGAGGCCGCGGTTGGCTCCCGTGATGAGTGCTGTAGTCATGCTGCGTACGCTAGGACCTCACGTTGACGTGAGAGGCAAGTGCTGGTCGAGCGGTCGGGGGGAACGGGTGCGGATCGGGGAGGTCGCCGCACTGGCGGGCGTCAGCGTGCGAGCGCTGCGCTACTACGAGGAGCAGGGTCTGCTCATCGCGGAGCGCAGCGCCAGCGGGCAGCGCCACTACCCGCCCGAGGCGGTCGACCGAGTCGAGTTCATCCAGAACCTCTACGCGGCCGGTCTCGGCAGCAAGGCCGTCCTGCGGATCCTGCCGTGCATGGATCACGGCGTCCTCACCGACGAGATGCACGAGCGGCTGCTGGCTGAACGCGCGCGTGTGCAGGCCCAGCTGGAAGAGCTGACCGCGACGCGCGACAAGCTCGACGACGTCATCCGGCTGGGGCAGGCGAACCGCACCGGGCAGAGGCACCGCGCCGGTGAGGGGCAGCGCGCGAGTGGAAGCGGCTGCGCGAGCGCTTCGTAGACGAGGAAGCGGCATCACCTGGAACGCTCCGTACCGCGTGCTGCGGCGAGCCAGACGATCGCGAGGTGCACTCCCCGGTTGGCCGAGGTTGCCTTCTCGGCCTTCTTGCGGTCGCGCGCTGGTCTGCGGTCTGGCTCGCACGACGACGTTCGCCGGTGGGTGCGATGGGGACGCCGATGAGCTCGGGGGTCAGCGGTCGTCTCAGTACGGGCCGGTCGACGCACGGCCGCATCGCAAGAGAGGACGAGGACGAGGATGAGACCGCTGCGCTACTCGATCAACGTCACGCTCGACGGCTGCTGCCACCACGAGGCAGGGATCCCTCCGGACGAGGAGTCGATGCTCTATTGGACCGCTGCGATGGAGCGGGCCGATGCCCTGCTCTTCGGCCGGGTGACGTACCAGATGATGGAGTCCGCGTGGCGGGAGCCGGCCACGGGCACGTGGCCTGAGTGGATGGGTGAGCGGGAGATCCCGTTCGCCCAGGCCATCCATCGGGCGAGGAAGTACGTCGTGTCGAGCACCCTCGGCGGGGTCGACTGGAATGCCGAGCTGGTGGACGGCGACGTGAGGCAAGCCGTTGAGCGGCTCAAGGCGGAGCCAGGCGAGGGTCTGTGGGTGGGTGGCGTGACGCTCCCGCTGGCGTTGGCAGATCTGGGACTGATCGACGAGTACGAGTTCGTCGTGCAGCCGATCCTTGCGGGACACGGGCCGACGTTGCTCGCCGGCCTGCGCGAGCGCATCGAGCTCGAGCTCGTGGATCGCCATGACTTCCGATCCGGGGCGATCGCCCTCCGGTACCGGCCCGTGCGAGGTGTGGCCTGACGGGTTGTCCTGACGCGTCGGCCCCTGGCTGATCGACGAAACGGCGGCTCGGGTCGTCGTCGACTGTGCCCGATCGTGCAGCACTGACGACGTGTGTCCGCTACTGACGGTTCCTGATCGGCACGGCTGACGCTGGTGGTTGGCGCCGCGTGCCCGGCCCTCCAGATGGCCGACGGTCGACCGGCAGCCCAGCGCGGCCAGCCGCTGCGCGGTCGCGGCGCCCTGGGTTGCGACGACGTCCAGCCCCTGCGGAGCTGCGGGAGCCGGCGGGGGAGCGGTGGGCACCACCGCCGCGGGCCGGGTCGCGCCGGCGTCGCTCTGGACCGTCGAAGCGGAGCGCTCAGGCTGACGCGTCGGCAGTGAGCTGACCGGGGTGAGCCGCATGCAGGGAGCATCGGCCTGCCGGGACGACGCCTGAACGCGCGCGCGCACCGCGCTGCGGCGAGAGCCCTCTCGCCGTTGCGGCCCCGCCGGCCCGCGGTCTGTCTGCTCAGGCGGCGGTGCTGGCCCGCCGGCGCAGGGCCTCGCCGAGCAGCACGCAGCCGACGACGGCGGTCAGCAGGAACAGGCCGGGGAACACCAGCAGGTGCGGGGCCTCGCGCAGCCGGCTCTGCGCCTCGACCAGCTGGATGCCCCAGGAGAAGGCGGGCCGGCCCAGGCCGACGCCGGCGAACGTCAGGGTCGCCTCCGCCGCGATGATCACGCCGGCGTAGGCGCTGGTGAACACCAGCAGCGGGCGGATGCTGTTGGGCAGCACGTGGCGCACCAGGATCCGCAGCGGCCGGGCGCCGAGCGCGTCTGCGGCGGTGACGTAGTCGCGGTGCCGGACCTCCAGCACGCTGGCACGCAGCACCCGGAACATCGCCGGCCAGCCGAACAGGGTCAGCACCAGCGCGACCTGCAGCGGCCCGCGGGTCTCGCTGGAGCTGAGCACGATGACGCCGCCGAGGATCAACGGGATCCCGGACCACACGTCGGTGACCCGGGACAGCAGCACGTCGGTGCGCCCGCCGGCGTAGCCGGCCAGCGAGCCCAGCACCAGTGCGATGAGCGTGGTGCCGGCCAGGACCAGGGCGGCCAGGCCGAGCGAGGTCCGCCCGCCGTACAGGGTGACCGCCAGGTAGTCGCAGCCCTGCACGTCGTAGCCCATCAGGTGCGCCCGGCTGGGCCGGTCGAGGCTCCGCGACAGGTTGCAGTCGGCGGGGTCGGCGGAGCTGAACAGCGCCGGGAACAGCGCCGTCACGACCACGACGCCCAGCAGGGCCGACGCCAGCAGCAGCTGCCCGTTGCCCGCCCACCACCGCCGCTGCGGTTGGATCGTCGCGGGCAGGGCGGCGCTGGTCACGAGGGGGAGTCTCCGATGCTTCCAAGTGCCATGTCGAGCGTGCCGAGGCTGCCGAGCGTGCCGGGGTGCTGAGGTACGCGGCCCAGCGGGGTGGCCAGATGGTGCTCAGCCTGTGGGTGGCCCTGACGCTGATCTTCGTCGCGGTGACGCAGCTGCCCGGTGACCCGGTCCGGGCGCTGTTCGGGTTCAAGGCGCCGCCGCCGGAGATCTACGACGCGATCCGGACCCGGTTCGGGCTGGACCTGCCGATCTGGCAGCAGTACGCGCTCTACCTGGGCAACCTGCTGCGCGGGGACCTGGGCTACAGCTACCCGCTGGACGGCTACGGCGCCGCCCGGGTCGGCGCGTCGGTCAACGACACCCTCGCCGGCGCGGCGCCGGTCAGCGCCGTGCTGCTGGCCGGGGCGCTGGTGGTGCAGGTCCTGTTCGGGGTGACCGCCGGCGCTCTCAGCGCCGGGAGGATGCGGGCCCGGCTCGGCGGGGGCGTGTACGTCGTCGCGCTGCTGCTGGTGTCCACGCCGGTGCTGGTCGCCGCGTACGTGCTGCGCACCGTCTTCGGGCTGCAGCTCGGGTGGTTCCCGGTCAACGGGGTGTTCGCCGGCGCCATCGCCTACGTGCTCCCGGTGCTGGCGCTGGCCGCGCTGGCCACCGGCTACGTCATCCTGCTGACCCGCAGCGAGGTCGCCGAGACCCTCGCTTCACCGTTCCTGCAGGCGGCCCGCAGCAAGGGCCTGACCACGTCCCGGCTGCTGGCCGTGCACGCCCTGCGGCCTTCGTTGATCCCGGTCGTCGCGTTCATCGCGGCCAACGTCGGTCAGCTCGTCGTCGGCCTGATCATCGTGGAGGGCGTGTTCAACCTGCCGGGCATCGGCGGGGCGATCTTCCAGTCCATCCGCGACCGCGACCGCAGCCTGCTCGTCGGGCTCGTCACCGTCGTCATGGTGCTGGTCCTGATCGCCAACGCCATCGCCGACATCCTCACCGCGCTCATCGACCCCCGCCTGCGACCCGGCCCCGCAGCCCACTAGCGAGGCGGTACCGGGCGGTTTTCCACCGGCGGCCCGGCTGGTGACCGGCCCACGATGCAGGGGGCAGCCCCGGCCGCTGGGCCGGTGGTCCAGGTGACGGCCTAGGCCGGTCCCGAGCGGTAAGGTCCGGGTCGTCCCGGGCACGGTGTGCGGGCGGGCAGGGGCTGGTGTGCCTGGCGGGCGCCCGCATCGCGCCGCTGGCGGCGGTGTTCGGGGTCAACGGAGCGCTCTACGGCAGCCTCCTGCCGCGGTACCCGCAGATCGCTGACCAGGTGAGAGCCTTTGCCGGCCAGTTCGGGTTGGTGCTGGCCGGTGTCGGCGTCGGTGGGGTGACAGGCGCGTTCGTCGCCACCTGGCTGGTGCGTGCCCTTGGCGGGCCGGTCCGCGCGCTGGCGGTCTCGGGGACCGCCTTCCTGGCGGCAGGGGTCGCTGTCGCCGGCGCGCCGTCGTTGACGCTGCTCGCTGTGGCCTTCGCTGCGCTGGGCCTGTTCGACGGCTTCGTGGACACGGCGATGAACCAGGCCGGCAGTGCTCTGCGCATCGGGGGAGGTGTGTCGGTGATGGGTCGGTTGCACGCGACGCTGGCTGCCGCGACCCTCGCGGGTGCGGTCGTCGGCGCAGGTGCCGCAGGGACGGTGGGAGTGCTGACCCACCTGCTGGTGGTCGCTGCCGCGCTGTTGGTCGTCCTCGCCTGGGCCCTGCGGGCGCTGGCGGCTGGGGATCGCGCCCGTGCCGGAGCCGCGGCGCGGCTGACGCCCCACCAGGACGTCGCCTACCCGGCCGCGTCCGGGGTCGGCCGGCTGCGCCGGGCTGGGTGGTCGGTCGTGGTCGCCGTTGCAGGGTTGACCGCGGTGCTGGTCGAGCTGCCTGCACAGGAGTGGTCCGGTCTGCTGCTGGCGCGGGAGCTGTCCGCGAGCCCGACGGTGGCCGCGTCAGGTCCGCTGGTCGCTGTGGCGGGGGTGCTCCTCGGGCGCCTGTGCCTGGAGCGCGCCGTGGACGTGGCCGGCTGGCTGCTCGTCGCCCGCCTCGCCGGTGGGCTGACGGCCACCGGCACCCTCGCAGCGGTCGTGTTGGGAGCCCTGACCCGTGAGCCGGCCGCGGTCCTGGTCGGCCTGGGCGTCGCCGCGATCGGAGCCGGCGTGGCCGCGCCCCTGATGTTCGACCGCGCCAGCCACCTCGCGGCCCACGTCGGGCTGCCCCCGGATGCGGGCCCGGGTCTGGTGTCCGGGGTCTTCCGCCTCGGCGTCCTCGTCTCACCCCTGCTCGTCGGGGGCATCGCCGAGCGGACCGACCTCTTCGTCGCCCTCGGTGCAGCAGCCCTCGCCGGGGTCCTCCTGTCGTTCTCGCCGGCCCGCTCACCCCCGCGACTTCCGCCGGTGACCAACGGGTCACGCTGCAGGCGCAGCGAAGGCCCGGTTCCGGGGTGGCGTCCCAGGCGCGACCGGAAACGAACGGTTCTGAGACGCCGTGACTGAGACAGCAGGACGGCGCGGAGCGTCAGGTGCCGGTGACCCTGCTGCGTTGCTGGAGGAGTAGCACGTCTCGCCAGCGGCCGTCGAGCTTGCCGAGCCGCTCGCGGCGCCGACGACCCGCCCGCGCTGATGCCGCCATGACTGACGCCGTCGGCATGGCGAGGGACGATTGAGTTGGAACAGAGGTCAGGTGGTTCTTGCTCGACGAAGGAGCCGCAGAGCGGACGTGGAGGAGCACGCATGAGCAACGACGACGTCCACGACCGGACCCAGGGCCTCGAAGCAGCTGTGGACCGGGCCGTCACGCCTGTCCGCACGCCGCCGCCGGGTGCGCACGCCCTGGTCGTGGGCGCGACCGGGATCACCGGCGCGGCGCTGGTCGAGCAGCTGGTGGCGTCCGGGTGGCGCACCACCGGCCTGTCCCGCCGCCCCGGTGGCGTGGGGGGCGCCGGCCACGTGGCCGCCGACCTGACCTCCCGCGACAGCCTCGAGCAGGCGCTGGCCGACCTGCGGCCGACGCACGTGTTCGTCACCGCCTGGTCGCGGCAGGCGACGGAGGCGGAGAACATCCGCGTCAACGGCGGGATCGTCCGCGACCTGCTGGCGGTCCTCGGGGAGCAGGGCTCGCTGGTGCACGTCGCGCTGGTGACCGGGCTCAAGCACTACCTGGGCCCGTTCGAGGCGTACGGCAAGGGCGACCTGCCCGACACGCCGTTCCTGGAGGACGCCGAGCGCCTGCCGGTGGAGAACTTCTACTACGCGCAGGAGGACGAGCTGTTCGCTGCGGCCGCGCAGCACGGCTTCACCTGGTCGGTGCACCGCTCGCACACCGTCATCGGCCACGCCGTGGGCAACGCGATGAACATGGGCGCGACCCTCGCGGCGTACGCGGCGATCGTCGCGCGTACGGGGAGCGCGTTCCGCTTCCCGGGCTCGCGGGCCCAGTGGGACGGGGTCGTCGACCTCACCGACGCCGGGCAGCTCGCCGACCACCAGCTGTGGGCCGCGACCACACCGTCCGCCGCCGACACAGCGTTCAACGTCGTCAACGGCGACGTCGTCCGGTGGCGGCGGCTGTGGCCGCGCCTGGCCGCGCACCTCGGGGTGCAGCCGCAGGGCCCCGGCGAGGTGCCGCTCACGCTCGAGGAGCAGATGGCGGACGCCGCGCCGGTCTGGGCGGAGCTCGTGGCGGACCACGACCTCGTCGAGCCCGACCTGGCCCGTGTCGCCTCCTGGTGGCACACCGACAGCGACCTCGGGCGCGATCTGGAGGTCATCGCCGACATGACCCGCAGCCGCCTGGCGGGCTTCACCGGCTACGTCAGCACCGAGCGGGCGCTGCTGCGCCTGCTGGACCGCTACCGCGCCGAGCGACTCGTTCCCTGACCCGCCTCGGTGGGCTGGTGGTCGGCGCTGCGGGCTCGGCTGACCTCCTCGGTGCGGACCACCTTGCCGCACGCGCTGCACACCGTCGCAGTGTGCAGCACCTCGCCGCAGCCGTGCTCGAGCACCACGGGAGGCCCTTCGGGACCGGCGCGGTGGGTGTCGCCCCACTGCAGCAGCGCGAGCACGACCGGGTACAGGTCGCGGCCCGCAGCGGTGAGGACATACTCGTCACGCGGCGGGCGCTCGCTGTAGCGGCGCCGCTCGAGCACGCCCTCGGCCACCAGAGTCCGGAGCCGGTTGGTCAGGGTGTCCCGGGGCGCACCCGTCCGGGCGACGATGCCGTCGAAGCGGGCGTTGCCGAGGAAGACCTCCCGCACCGCGAGCAGCGCCCACTTCTCACCGACCACCTCGAGGGTGCGCGCCACGGAGCAGACGCGCGGGCCCGCGGCGGCGTCGGTGCTCATGCGGCCACCCTAACCGGGTGGGTCGACTTGTCGGACTGACTGCTCTACGGTCCGTCCGACAAGCGGACCCACTCGGGTCCCGGGCGGACGGGGACATGGTGACGGAGCAGGCCGCGCCCAGGGCAGCGACCGGGTATCGGCCCGAGCTCGACGACGCAGGGGTGGAGGTCGAGCCCGTCGAGCCCCCCGGCGCCGGCGACGGCACGCTGTCGGGGAGAGCACTGTCGACCGCGCTCGGCGTCCTGTCGCTCGCCGTCTTCATGTCGAGCCTGGACCTGTTCATCGTCAACCTGGCGTTCCCGTCCATCCGGGCCGAGTCGCCGGGTACCAGCACCGCGGCGCTGTCCTGGGTCCTCAACGCCTACACGGTGGTGTTCGCGGCGGTCATGATCCCGGCCGGCCGGTACGCCGACCGGCTCGGCCGGCGGCGCCTGTTCGCGATCGGGCTCGCGGTCTTCACCGCCGGTTCGGCCGCCTGCGCCCTCGCGCCGGGCGTCGGCCTGCTGGTCGCTGCCCGCGTGCTGCAGGCCGCCGGCGCCGGCCTCATGGTCCCGACGTCCCTGTCGCTGCTGCTGGCGGTCGTGCCGCCGGCGGGGCGCGCCCGGGCGATCGGCACCTGGGCAGCCATCGGCGGCATGGCGGCCGCCTTCGGCCCGGTCGTCGGCGGGTTGCTCGTGCAGGTCGACTGGCGGCTGGTGTTCTGGGTCAACGTGCCGTTCGGCGTCGCGGCGGTCCTGCTCGCCGTGCGGGTGCTCCCCGAGAGCCGCGACGAGGACCCCGGCCCCCCGCCCGACGTGCTCGGCGCCGTCCTGCTCGCCTCGTCCGTGGGCCTGCTCGCCCTCGGCGTCGTGCAGGGGCCGGACTGGGGCTGGGCCTCGACCGGCACCACCGGCTCGCTGCTGCTCGGCCTCGCCCTCGCCCTCCTGCTCGTCCGGCGCTCCCGCCACCACCCCGCGCCGGTGCTCGCCCCCGCCCTGCTGCGCAGCCCCGCCCTGCGCGGTGCCTCCCTCGCCTCGCTGGCGTACTACCTGGGCTTCTCGGCCTACCTGCTCAACACCGTCCAGTTCCTCACCGACGTCTGGGACTACTCCGCGGTCCGCGCCGGCCTCGCCATCGCCCCCGGCCCGCTCATGGTGCTGCTCTTCGCCCGGGCCGTCGCCCCGCGCCTGGCCCCCCGGCTCGGCGGCCCCGCCCGCGTCGCCGCGGTCGGCTGCCTGCTCGGCGTCGGCTCGCAGCTGCTGTTCTGGGTGCTCCTGCAGCCCGAGCCCGCCTATGCCACCACCCTGCTGCCCGCACAGCTGCTGGGCGGCGCCGGGGTCGGCCTGGTCATCCCGTCCCTGATCGGCGCCGGCACCGCCACCCTCGCGCCCGGCGAGCTCGGCGCCGGCAGCGGAGTGCTCAACACCGCCCGCCAGGTCGGCGTCGCCCTCGGCGTCGCGGCGCTGGTCGCCGTGCTCACCGGCACCGGCGGCGCGCCGGTCGACCTCACCCGAGCCGGCGCCGTGCTGACCGCCGCAGCGTTCGGCGTCGCCGGGGTGCTCGCGCTGCTGACCGGCCGCGCGGTACGGCTGGTGGCGGCTGACAGCCGACGACCCCGACCGGGGGTCTGAGCTGGTCTCCAGCGGCACGTCTCCGGCTGTGGGCCAGCGACGTCCAGCCACGAGGCTGACAGGGCAGGCCGGCGGAGTGAGCCCAACGAGGGTCTGGCTCGCCGTGGCCGGAGACCAGCGTCGTGTCAGGGCGCGGCCTCGGCGTCTGTCGGTCGACAGCGGCGGACGCCCCTGTCGTCTCTCATGTCCCGCTGGTGGCCTTGGGTGACGACTGCGGGACGCCAGCCGGTGCTCGCGATGTGTCTCCATTCCTTGGTTCTGAGACGGCGCCGTGGTCCCCTGGGCAACTCTGTAGGGGCCGTGAGCCGCTCGTTACCTTGCGGTCCCCGAGCGGCCGCTCCAGTGCGACCTCGTATGTGCCGATGTGCGCGCGCTGGCGGCAAGGGTCCGCGAGTCGGGTCCCCACCACGATCACCCGCACCTCTGTTGCGCTTTCCTGCACGTAGGCCCCGATCAGGTTCTGGCACAGGTCTGCGTATTCGGCTCGTAGCAGGAGCCGGGCGCCGCGGGCTGTGGGCCCGATGAACGAGGTCGGAAGCGCTACGGACGACGTGTCTTCCGCAGGCAGGGCGACGTTGGCGAGTTGCGTGCGCTGGGGGTCGCGGCTCGTTGCGAGCGACGGCGCTCCGGTCGACGGCGCGCTGGAGCAGCCTACGAGTAGCACCGCAAGCTCGGCCCCCATCTGCGAACGCATGCAGGCTCCGACGCTCCTGATGACGTGGTGGTTGCGTTGCCGCGGGGCAGGGTCACTCTGCGGCGCGGACTGGTGGAACGTCCGGCGCATGGGCGTGGGTGTGGCACTGATCTGCTCAGATCGAACAACGGGTGTGCGGCCGGGCCTGGCGTACGGCGACAACGGCTGGCTGTGACTGCCCATCGTCAACTTCATGGCAGCTGTCTAGCTCTGGTGTCGTTGCGTGCTGCTGCGGGCACCGCGCAGCGGCCGCCAACATCGGGGCTTGAACGGCGATGGCGGTGAAGTCCGACTCGAGCCGCACGTCGACGGTGGCGCGGGGTGGCCCTGCTTCGACTCAACCGGGGTCGGAGCCCTCGCCCGGGTCGAACACCTCTACCGATTCCGTCCACCGCAGGTCCTGCGGAGCGACTGGACCTGTCGGTTGCAGCGCCGGTGCGAGCGAGGCGGCGGCGGCGCGGAGCACCTTGCCCGTTACGTCCCCGCGACTGCTGAGGGACACGACTGTGGCCGGGTCCAGCCGCCACCTCAGGAACTCGTCCTCGCGGTCGCGGAAGCGGACCCGCTCGTTGCCGCCGACGACCTCGATCCGCGGCCGCAGGCCGGGCCCGGCCGACAGGCTGCCGTCGCCGCCGGAGGCGACCTGCACGATCAGCGTGCCTTGGTCGTGGGGAAGCTGGGCGCGCTGGCTGCGCACGCGGACGGCCGCCACGCCCGCCGAAGCCGGTAGCTCGGTGGTCTCGGCCCGGTCGAGCGTGCTCCCGTCGGGCAGTTGTGCCGGGACCAGCGACGCCGATGCCCAAGCGGGCGCGGCGGGACGGGCAGGGACCGCCGCCGCCCCAGCAAGTCCGGCGGCCGCACCCGTGCCCGCTCGCTCGCTTAGCGCCGCCGGCACCCCGATGGCCAGGGTTGCGACCGCCGCTACCCCCAGCACCGCCGCCGTGCGTCTCATGTGGAGCGTCCCGTCGCCGAGCATCGCGGATAGGCGCGCACCATGGACGAACGGCTCTTCGGATCAAGGCGAGCGTCGCTCATCTCAGCAGCTCACCGATCTCCCTGCCTCGTTGTGGCAGGACGCATGCTGACCGTACGCCGTGGCCGTCGTGCAGTCGCTGTAAGTTCTCGCCGCGGAGCTCGGCGCGCACATCGCCCTCGTAGATCAGTAGCGGACTGGACCAGTCAGCGACATGGCACCTGAACGCCCCACGAGCAGCTGTCCCACGACGCCCGACCGACCGTCTCGTCTCAGATCCTTGGTTCTGAGACGGCCGAACTGAGACACGTCGGCACCGCTGCGGCTGCAGGATGCGCGCTCGACGCCGGCGTCGTGCTCCTCGTGCCAGGACGCGTAGCCGGTACCTCATGCCCGGGTCAGGGGTGTTGGGCCAATCGAGTGGTTCGGGCTCGTTGCGCCTTCTGACCCGGTCTGCCGCTTCTAGCGTCGGGGCCCTTCCTGGTCGAGCGGTGGGAGTCGTCGGTGCTGCCGGACCCGCAGGTGTTCCAGGAGGCCGCGACGGTGCTGGATGCGGTCGCCGGCGAGCTGTCCGGCGTTCGGGAGCGGGTGTGGGGCCAGGCGCAGGCGACGCACTGGGTGGCGCCGGCGGCCCAGCGGATCGCGGGTGACCTCGCGCAGGACGACGCGTCGGTGCGGACCGGGCTGGCGGAGCTGAGCGCCGCGGCGGGCCATCTGCGGCGGCTGGCCGAGGCGGTGGTGGAGCTGCGGGAGGCGATGCGCCGGGCCCATGACCGGCAGGTGGACGTGCTGGAGGTGGACCTGGCGGCGGCGCGGCGCGACCCGGCACGGGCGGTCGACGCCGAGCGGCTGCAGGCGCAGCGCGCGGCGTTGCCGGGGCCGCAGGACCCGTTGTGGTCCGGGCGGGTGCCGGTGCCGCAGGTGCCGCTGCCGGGTGTGCCAGCGGCCGGCCGGGTGCTGCTGGTGGCGCTGGGTCCCTACGCCGGTGTGGTGAGCGTGGACTGCCCGGCGGTGCGGGCGCTGGAGCAGCTGTCCGGGGTGGTGCGGGCTGGTCGCGGGCGGGCTGCCGCCGCGACGGGCGGGTTGCCGCTGGGGGCGCTCGGCGTCTACGGGTTGCCCGGTCCGGCGGCGGGGGTGTTCCTGGCGGAGGTGACCGGGCAGGGCTCGGCGCTGGCCCGGGCGGCCGAGGGCCTCGCGGCGCAGGGAGCCCGGGCGGTGGCGCTGGCCGGGCTGGTCGCGGCCGCGGACACCGCCGGGGTCGGGACTGCGCAGCAGCTGCTGCGCGACCCGCGTGCGGACCGGGCGGTGCAGCTGGCCGCGCTGCTGGACGCGGGCGCCGACCCGGACGCACTGTGGGCGGCCGTGGGCCAGACGAGCGAGCAGGACCTGTCGTGGCTGATGGCGACGGTGCCCGGGCTGACCGCGGAGCTGGGCGATCAGCGGGACGACGACGGGCTGCCGTTCAGCTGGGTGGACGTCCTGGACGGGGTCACGGGTGTCACCGGCGCCCCGGCGCAGATCGCGGAGAAGGCCGAGGTCTCCGCCCTGTCCCGCGGCCGAGCCGCCCGCGAGATCAAGCCGGCGGCCGGCTCGTCGCAGGTGCAGCGCCGGGCCTACAGGGAAGCGATGCGATCGATGCGGGCATCCAGCGGCGAGGCCGCCCGGTGGGGTAGCCGCGCCGCGGCTGTCCCCGGCGGGGTCGTCCTGGAGTGGCTGAGCCAGCCGCTGAGGGTTGTCGTCCCGATGGTGGATCGTGTGCCCGTGCTGCGCAGCGTCCCCGGCGCCTCGGTCGTCATGACCGGCCTGGGGACTGCGGTCGACGTGCAGGACGGCATGTCGACGGAGGGCGCGGTCGCCAAGAACGTCGCGTCGACAGCGGCGGGGCTGGGCGCGGCGGCCGCGACGACGGCGTTGCTCGCGGGAGCCGCCGTCGCCGCGACCGCGGCAGCGCCAGTGCTGATCGCTGTGGGTGTGGGAACGGCCGTCTCCTTCGGAACTGGCAAGGTCATCGAGCACTACGGCGACGACATCGTCGACTTCGGCAAGGGCGCGGGGGAGGCAGCGGTGGAGCTGGGCGGCGACGCGGTGGATCTGGGGGCGCAGGCGTGGGACTGGGCGTTCGGGTGAGCCACGATGGCCGCCCGACTGGGCCCCGTGCCGAGCGGGGCCACCGTTCGGCTGCCGTCGGTGCCACCCCGGCGCCACCCGGGATGTCGGCGCCGTTGGCGAGGTACGTGGCCCGGCGGGGGGACCCGCTGAAGGTCGCGGTGGCCGCGGTCGTCGTGTGCGGCGCCTACTACCTGCTGCGGGGCGGCCGGGAGCTCAACGTCCCGGTGCTGGCGATGGTGCTGGGTGGGGGCCTCGTGCTGGGTCTGGCGACGGCGAGGGCTGAGCTGGCGGTGGGCCGGCGCTGGCTGTCCCAGCGGGCGATGGTGGGGCGGCGGCGCTGGGTGCGCACCGACCAGATCGTCCGGGTGGACGACGAGGTGTCCGGGGTCGACCGGTCGCTGACCCTGCACGACCGCGACGGCAGGCGGGCGATGGTCATGGCGAGCCAGCTGCGCCGCGCCCCTGAGCTGCGGGCCCAGCTCGTCCGGGACCTGGCAACGTCGCAGGCCGCGGGCCTCGACTTGCCGCTGGCGACCCGCGAGCGACTGGGCCTGCCTTGACCGGCGACCAGGTGCTCGGCGTCGGCAGCCGTGCAGGGGTGCCCGGCTCAGGCCGGGACCAGGCCTACCCGTCGCTGTGGGGCGTCGCGCCGCCCGCCGTGGCGCTGCTGCCGTGCCAGCGTGTTCGCCCCGGTGACGTCGAGGCGCAGGTGCAGTTGCGGGAGGTCGACAGTGAGCTGATCGTCACTGCGTACTCCTCGGTCGCAGCGCTGGTGCGCTGCTGCGGCCCCGACCAGCCGTGGGTGGCGCTGGCGGCCACCGACGTGGAGCAGCTGCGCACCTCCACCGGCGCCACCGCGGTACTGCTCGACCTGCCTCTCACAGCCCAACGCTGACCGGCCGGCACACCCGGGGGTGCCGCCGGTCCTGCCTGCGTCTCACTTCCTAGGTACTGCGACGGCAGAAGCCCCCACGAGGGCCCGATGTCCTCACGGCTGCTCAGGAACGCGAGGTCAGCGACCGAGCACCGCCGACAGCAACGAAGGCTAGGCCGGCGCCCACGAACCCAGACCAGTATCGAAGGTCGAGAGCAACCAGCAGTACGCCAACAAGCAGCAGAACCACGCCGACCTTGATGAAGAGGGCATGGTTCCGCTTTCGGTCGGTCCACACCCCTCTGCCTCCTCTTGGGGCACGCTGCGCTTGCCCGCTACTACCCCAGACGCCTGTCTCACCCGGGTCCGTCTCACAACCTTGGTTGTGAGACGGATCGGCTGAGACGGTCGCGGGTGTGAGCTTCAGCGGTAGGTGGCGCAGTTCTCGCGGGGCTTCGTGCACGGGCAGCCCGCGGCGCCCCGCAGTGATCATGTCCGATAGCCGAAAGCTCAGCGGGACACCGACCACAGAGGTCCCGTTGAGGGGCTTGTGCCTCAGGTGGTGGGTCGGGTCCACTCGAGGAGGTAGCGCCAGAAGAGCAGCCGGCGCACCCGCGCACCTGGGAGTTCGCGCTGGGCTTGATGGCGCACCTGCCGGATGCTGAGGTCGGGCGCGACGACGGGCATGCCGTCGTCGTCCTTCACCAGGGCGGCAACGCCGGCCAGCCGGGCGAGTCCCAGCGCGACGCCGACGGCGGTCTGTGCGCCCACGGCTGCCATCTCGACGGGCAGGTCGCGCGGTAGCTCCACCCGCGGCAGGGCCACCGCGATCAGCCGTCCACCGGGGCGCAGCGCCCTCGCCAGCCGTGGCAACGCGGCGTGCAAGGGGAGGTGGTGCAGTGCCGACAGGCTCACGACGACGTCGTAGGCGGCCTCGGGCAGCGGGTCGGTCAGCAGGTCGGCCTGGCGGACGACGACGCCTGGGCCAGCGATCAGCCTGGCTCGGTGGACCATGACGGCGTCTCGGTCCACCGCGTCGACGTGAGGCACTCGTTGCCCCAGCTTGGCGGCGAGCTGGCCGGCGCCGCAGCCGGCGTCCAGCACGCTCTGGGTGTCGGTCGGCAGCCGACTCAGCACGAGCCGGT